>Ga0351897_1004_pt1 | contig 65844 bp, 68 predicted proteins | sample BONcelHT113001C4_FD_206876 | JGI IMG/M metagenome (GOLD analysis project Ga0351897, IMG submission 206876) | Enriched cells from coal bed in the Powder River Basin, Montana, United States - BONCAT cells T11 rep1 HSBNCT.T11.300.1.C4 ... | reverse complement strand
TTTCAGAAATCAGTATTTCAGAATAATCTGATGAACTGCAGTATTCAGCGGGGAACACATCCGGAGCAGACGGTGATCTGTTCATCAGAAGAACTTGCGGGCATTACTTTGAAATCAGTATCAGGTGGGGTAAAAATCACTCATGTACCTGAATGTGCACACCTCTCTTTAGTTTCTGCTGATAGTTCAGAGGTCACAATACTCTCTTTAACTAATAGTTAATTTAATCAGTAATATTTGACTCTACAATACCTGTTGAGAAGAACTCTATATCTGTTGCCTGATAACCTTTACAGATATGGTTTTTCCCAGACGGTTTTTAATCGTTCTCATTATTGGTCTTCTTGTGAGTTCCGCAACAGGGAGTGAAGCCCCAGATACTCAAAACTCATCAGATTATTCTGAAATACTGATTTCTGAAACTAACAGCACTGGATCTGATTCTAAAGCAGAAGGTACAGGAAATTTTAGTGAAAATACTACCGAAAATGAATTAATATCGAAATACGGAATTAAAAAGCCCAATACAAACCCAGTATATAATCCTGAAGGAGCTGAAGAACACAATGAATCCACTCTGCTGGCAACTAATGGAAATATTACTCTAAACGAATCGATACATGAGGGTGAGGAATACCGCATTGCATCCTACGATTCTCTCGGGGACATTATTAAAGCGCAGGATTGGAAAGCATTAAGTGAATATACCTGTAAAATGAAGACTGAAAACCCTGATTTTTTTGAAGAATCGAGTTCTTCATTGGAAGAAAAACAGGAAAAGTGGAATGATTACTTTACCGGACCGCCACCAGTATCAGCGTTTCCACCTTCCTGCTGTGGCTAATATTATTTATCCGGACAATGTTATTTTTTCACTCTTTTCACCCGTCTCTCCTGGAGGCCCAAATAATTCCCACCGGGGTTTTATAGAACTATTTCTCGTTTATACCATACAAGACAGGCAGCAATAACATCATGTAAACCCTGTTTATGCGCCGTATAATTGATGCAGATAAAACCTGCAAATAAGAGAAAAAATGAAAGAATCTTTGAAAAATGTCTCAGGGTTGCGCGTGCAAAAGTAATCGGACTTCCATGCAGATCTGAAACCTGGATTCTGCATGCCATCTTACCAAGTGTAGCCTGATTTTTTGATGATTCAAGAATTGCATAATAGAACCAGGGGATGAGAATAACTGCTACCAGCAGGAATGTTGCCGCAGGCATAGGAATGAATGAGGTCATTATGGTTCCATCATCTGCGATTACCGGCGTTCTGCGAACCATCATCAGAAGCATTCTCCAGCCTTCACCAAGGCCAAGGTAGGCTGCAGCAGTTGCAGCGAGTATAATGATTATGACCAGATCAATGACTGCCGCAATAAGGCGACGCCAGAATCCTGCAAGGTCCTGTTCGCTGGAGATCCCGCTTTTACATCCGCCAGGTACAGATGAGAATATTTCAGCCACGTTATAGGATATGCCGTAAATCAGGCATCAATGTATCGAAAGAAATGGATAAATTCAGGGTGAGCAGTTGTCTGCGATCAGACCCGTGATGAATTTCTGACAACTACACGCACAATGATGGTAAGAATGAGACAAAGACCTGCTGAAGCTAACAGGACTGCCCCGTGATACGGTGCCGGTGAGCCTGCTGCAAGAAGTGCAATCAGGTTAAGAGGATTATTTGGAAAAGCAAGAGCCAAAAGAAGAAGAATGACCGCAGCGGTTGAAAAGATGAACTGAGCCTTTGTCCTGTCCTGATAATGGAGTGCAAAAATTGCTGCAATAAGAATTACTACAAAAGATGAAAGCGTAACCAGGAGTATAATTTCAGCAAGGTTTGCAATTAAAATCCGGTTCAGAGAGAGGAGCAAGAGCCAGAGACATGCCTGCACTGGGATGAGGATCAGACATGCACCAATTTTTCCGCCAATGATCTCAATAAGCGCGGCAGGAGTGGTTCTGAGAGTGTCAAGAGTCTGCTGTTGTGACTCTTCAGTTATCAGGTCAATCACAAGGCCTGCTGATATGATTGCCGGCATGAATAAGAGCAAAGGAATGAGCAGTCCATATATAAATTCGTAAAATGTATTTGTAGTGACGAGTCGATATGGCCTGAGTGGAATTGGTTCTTCGGTTATTCTGTCTTTTCGAATGTCGCGAAGCATCTGTTCATATTTTAAAAAGGTTTCTTTAAGCTTTACTTCGATGACTGCTGACTGAATATCGTTTTTTATCGTGTACAGGGTCAGCGTTACCGGCCCATTATCATCCGGAAGGGTTCCTCCTGCCCAGATTACTGCAGCAAGTTTGCGCTCTTTCAGGGCAGCAAGGGCTACCGAGAGATCCATCTCATATGGAACGAAAGACGGGTTATCTTCGAGTAATCCTGGCAAAATGGTATCATTTCCAGTAATTCCAACACCATACTGAACTCCGGACACTCTTCCATATGCAGATGGATCATACATTGCTGAAAGGCCAACCATGAGAAATGAGGAGAATAGTGCGATGAAAAGTTGAAGGAGAATTGCCAGAAGGATTGTCTTCTCTGAGGCTAGTCCACGCAGTTCTTTTCTTGCAATTATCCATGTTCGTTTCAGATTCACCAAATCCACCCCTGAAGATGATAGAGATTATAAGCCAGATGAACAATCGTTGCAAGGAGAAGTCCAAATGGAAGAGCTCGTTTTCCTGCGTATAATACTGCTGCTCCTGTTATGAGGACGCAGACCATATGGAGAAGAAACGGCATCCAGAGCATACCGATACTAAGAAATAGTGCTGCCCCAAACACAGAGTCAGATATTTGTGAAATAGTAACAAAAAGCAGGAGTTTTTCTCCAAAAAGAAATCCTGCAGCAATTGCAGCAGATCCAATTATCAGAACCCGGAGATTTAAAAAACTAGGCAATGCTTCGATTAGTGCAATAATTCCGGCTGCTTTTGCAATTTCTTCAGTCCATGCAGCAAGAAGCATGATGAGCAGGAGGGATGCCGGCATGGGGAGGTTAAAGAAGAGAACCAGATACATCATCTGTGCCATCAGGACAAAAGGAATACACATGATACCAATAAAAAAGAGAGAAAACCACCAGTTTCTCATCGAAATTAGCCCGGAGAGGTAAAGCGTAAGTTTCTGAATAATTCCGGATTCTGTAAAGAGTTGTTCTTCACCAAAATTTCTAATACATATTGCAAACAGGATAAAACTGGTCAGATAAAACAGTGAAGTTGCATATATATAATCAGTCAATGTATAGCCGGTGCCCTGTATTACATGGACCACAAGAGTTATCGGAGAGAGCAGACTGACGATGTGAACATTTGCAAAAATACTAGGAAAAAAGAGGTATGATGTTGCTATGGTTGAGAAAAAAATGGAAATAAAGGATAATTCTTTGTAACTGCGGGCAATCATTCCTATAAAGAGAGCAAATGCAAGGAAGAACAAAATAACAGGAATTAATGGGAAAATTGCCATGATATCTGCCTGCACTGAGCACAATATTGCTGATACAATAAAGATCATTCCAACTGCATAGGGTAGCATTTTCCCGAGAACTAAAATTATTGGCCTTATTGGTGCAGCAATCAGAGCTTCACCCTGCCTGAGTGTCCGCTCATTCATAATACTCATCATAAAAAACTGAGAGGTAAAGTAGAGCGGAAAAATAAATACAAAAATAAAAATTATTGTATCAAATGGAAGTGGTGGGGAGAGAAGTGAAGGTATTTTATATGGATTATCTAAAGTATCCTGCTGCGCAAGCATACCGGTATACCGGTTAATGTCCTGATCTTTTGCCATCTGATCTGACAGACTCATCCTGAGTAGTTCAGAGTCTGCGGGAACCGATGATAGAGGTGGGTCTACAAGGATCACCGGAAGCTCAGGTTCAGGAGCCTCTAATGCCGCCTGTCCAGGGACGACAAGTTGCTGACCACCCTGGGTTGCAAGAAAATCAAGTTCACTAATGACATAATCATTTTCTATCCAAAGTGGATATGCAGCAAATAAATCCTCTTGTTCCTGATATACCCGATCAGTGTATGCCTGATAGTCGCGCTCAAGACTTTTTTGTGCAGCTCGCGCTTTTTCTCCCTGCGCTCTGAATATCTGACCATATTGGATCATAAGGTCTACCCCGACTTCGCGAGGGTTTGCCGCAGCATAGGAGCTGGTATCATATGTGAGATACCTGGGATCATACCCAACAATATCAAGATACTCAGGTTTGTCAAGACCTATCTGATAGAGACCATCCTGCAGATGCATACCGCTTTGTGCAGCAAAACCGCTGACAACAACCAGCAGGATAAGCAGAACAACTGATAATGGAAGGAGATCACGGCTCATGGTACTAAAGAACCGCCGTATTTCCCAGTAGGAGAGAGTTAACAGCTGGTGCAGCATCTGCATGTGTGACAAGTATGAACGGCAGGGTATATCAATCATCAGTTTGTATCAGGGGTTCATCTTTTATGCCATAAGAGTACAGGTGAAAGAAGTATGATTACGGCATCACATCTCTCCAAGCGGTACGGTGAGGTGACCGCTCTTCATGATGTTTCATTTTCCTGCGATGAAGGACAGATACTGGGAATAATCGGACATAACGGAGCAGGAAAAACCACACTTCTAAAAATACTTGCAGGGCTCATTACCCCCTCCACCGGATCACTGGTAATGGGGGGGATTGATGTTCTTCAAGACCCGATGTCAGTAAAAAGTCAGCTTGGATATCTTCCGGAAGAATCGCGTCTCTATGAAACGATGCTAGTTCCGGATTATCTACGGTTTTTTGGTGAGATATATAGCCTTGACAAAAACACCATCAATGCAAGAGCAGATCTGCTTTTGACACAGTTGTCATTAAATCCGGAGGGGAAACGTATAGGTAATCTTTCAAAGGGGATGAAACGTAAGGTAGCAATTGCCCGATCATTAGTTCATGACCCTTCAATTCTGATATATGACGAACCAGGGTCCGGTCTTGACCCTATGACCAGCAGATTTATTATTGAATACCTGAAAGGGCTTCGGGATCAGGGAAAAACGATAATTCTCTCAGCGCATAATCTCAATCAGGTTGAAGAGATCTGCGATATTGTAATGATATTAAAGCGAGGAGATGTAGTAATCAAAGGAACCATGACCGAATTGCGTGAACAGTTCGGATCGCTTCGATATGAGGTATGGTATCTGCTTGACGATACTCTTATTCCATCTTTATCTGTTCCGGCAGTAAAAAGCGGTAATCTCTGGATGTCGACGTTAAAGACAGTAACAGATCTAAATACTTTTACATCAGATATTACGATCGGAGGGGGCATAGTTGAACGCATTGAATCAAAATACCCTTCTCTTGAGGAAATTCTGGTAAATATTGGAAAATAAGGTTAGTAGAAGATTTTCGCCATATTATACAGATCCATATCAACTTTTTTCTGCTTGATTGCATCGGTGATTGGAACTGGAACTATGTGATCTCCCTGCAATGCCACCATCATCCCATAATTGCCACGATGTAATTCCTGAATTGCAGAAACTCCATACCGGGTAGCAAGAAGACGATCGTGAGCAGTCGGCGACCCTCCGCGCTGGACATGACCAAGTACCGTCACCCGTGTCTCAGCATCGATACGCTTTTCAATTTCCCGACCTAGTATCTGTCCGATTCCTCCCAGTTGTTCATGTCCGAATTCATCGATTTTTCCTGAACTGGTTACAAAATCATCCATATTTTTGGGCTTTGCACCTTCTGCAACGACAACTATTGAGAATTTCTTTCCCCTTGCATATCTGTTCCGGAGTCCTTCACATACTTCTTCTATATCAAAAGGAACTTCAGGAATGAGAATCTGGTCTGCTCCGCCTGCAATTCCGGACACCGTTGCAATCCATCCAGCATGACGGCCCATGACTTCAAGGACCATGATACGATGATGAGATTCAGCAGTGGTATGCAGACGGTCGATAGCATCAGTAACGATAGAGACAGCAGTATCAAATCCAAATGTGTAATCGGTGCATGAGATATCATTATCAATGGTTTTCGGTATTCCGATGACCGGGATATGCATCTCGTGCAGACGTGCAGCAACGCTGAGTGTATCATCACCACCAATTGCAACAAGCGCATCAATACCGAACTTTTTTATATTGGTGAGCATCTGCTGGACATGCTCTTCATTTTTAAATGGATTTGTCCGGGAAGTCCCAATAATGGTTCCGCCTTTAGGAAGAATACCAGTTACGGAAAAGTCGGTGAGTGGTTCCACCTCACCTTCAACAATTCCTTTCCATCCATTACGAATACCTATTACCTGGTAATCAAACTGGTTTGCAGTTTTTACAACTGCCCGGATGACTGCATTAAGACCAGGACAATCGCCACCACCGGTCAGAACCCCGATAGTTTTTATTCGCTTCTCATTTCCCTTCATAAATTCGCATTGCCTCTTCTACTGATGCATCATTTACCGTTATTGCATAAATGGCATTACACATCCTGACCGCTTCATCCAGACCTTTCTGGTGAATATTGCGGCCCGTTGCATTCCCGCTGCAACCACCAATGTGAATTTGTTCATATAACTGTTTAAGGAACTGAGTTGCATCAACACTTGATCCCCCAGCGCAGACAACTTTCGTTCTCCCGGCAGCCTTTGTGGCCTCCTTCATCAGTTCATTCGATGATGCGCCTTCTTTCTTTGGCGGGTTGACCTTGACAAAATCTGATCCAAGACATGCTGCAACGCCTGCGGCACCGGCGATAAGATGAGGATCTTTTTCGTCTTTAACTGCTTTTCCACGGGGATATATCCAAAGAACGGTGACGAGTCCATGCTGGTGCGCTTCAAAAATTGCATCTGCTGCTGTTTTCAGCATCTCTGATTCAGCTTCAGAGCCCAGGTACACTGTATACCCGATACCTAAAATGTTAAGACCGCTGCTCTTTTTAAACCTGACTACCTGATCAACGGTGGTAAGGAGCCCGGATAATGGCTCTTGCTGGCTGGTTCCCACAAGGTTGGTTTTGGAATTAAGTTTAATCAGATAGGGAACTTTCGGATAATCTGCTCCGTATCGTGCAATCAAACCTATTTGTGCAGCAAAACATCCTATTTTTGCTTTTGCTGCAATACGAAACAGGTGCTCTGGATCGTGATCATCGGGGTGGATGCCTTCTCCATAAAAGTCCTGATTCAGGTGCTCAATCTTCTGATCTCCCGCAAAGAGCATCAGTCTCCCTGAATCATGGGTTATTGTGCTAAGGTTGCTTGCATATGTTTTTTGTGCCTCTTTAGGAACATCAAGAGGTATGGATACTGACTTGCTCATGCAATTTCAGTCACATTAGAGACAGATAAAGATTCCCAATAATTACTGTATTATGCAGGTTAAAAAAATGGTAAAAGAAAATAATGAAATTTCATGTTGATAACCAGATAACTGATTATCTTACCTGGATAACTTTTTCATCACTGTTTCGAAGACGGGTTCGCATCCAGGTTACCGCATCAACTCGGTTTTTAAACGCAGCAATATTAATTTGTTCGCCATCTTTCATGAGCGCTTTTAAAACCGCCTTCTCTACGATTACCTGGCCTTTTACCTCTCTTGTCATCTCGACTACAAGAAATTTCGCAATATAGTCAAGGTTGAGGAGTTGGGAACCGTTATCCAACCATTTAGGCATAATTGAAATAGGTAATGTCGCCCGACCTGAATATCCCGGTCAGGATGAGATTATTCTTTGCGTTTCTGCTCCAGAAGGCTGCTAATGTACTCAGTTGCTTTTTTCGCATTATCTTCAAGTGTTACCATGATTTCACTGCTTGCCTTGTCCATGGTCCTGCCGATATGCTTTCTTCCTTCTTCTGTAGTCAGGAGATCTCTTCCCACTGAGAGAAGCTCATCAAGACCTTTACCAAAGGAAATTCTGGCGGCTGCTACACGCTGCTCAAGTTCTGGTTCATGAGTGGAAGGTGATGGCTCCAGTTTTTCCTCCACCCACCGGCCCTTTTCAAAACGACCCTCAGTCATTGTGTAGTATTCTTTCTTCCCGGATTTATCAAGTCTTTTATTTCTGGTTATGGTTTGGTTTCATTATGCTTAAAACCGGCATGGTAAAATGCGCACTTTTCGTAACTGTCTGATGTCCGTGATGCTTATATATAGCGTTTCTTCTCTTATCATTTGAGAGTTACCTGTCAACAGACAGGCACTTGATATCGTAGAAGTGATAATGGATGTTAATGAATACGCTCTTGATTTTTTTCCTCGTCATAATTTCAATTTCATTTATTGGTATCAGGTATAAAGTTCCACCCTTTATGACCCTTGTCGGGGGCGCTATTGCATTTGGTCTCGCAGTAGGTTCAACTCCTGATGCAGTCTTTGAACAGGTAGCAATGGGTTGTGCCGGCGTATTTAACAGCCTTGGAATTCCTATCCTTGCCGGGTCGGTCATTGCAAAATATCTTATTGAGCAGGGATATATTCATCAGATTGTTTCAGATATCAGAAGAGTTTTGAAGAATCCGAACTCGCTATCAGGATTTGCCGGATATTTAATCGCAGTCCCCTCAACATGCCCGATAACAGCGTTTATGATACTGACACCAGTATTTTCTTATATTGCTCCAAAAGGACGGCGCAGATCTGCTCTTATGTACCTGGTTGCACTTGGAAGTACAATAGGGATTGCATTTGTGTATCCTACACCGGTCACGTTTCCTCTTTTCGACACCTTCTCACCAAAAAATCTCTCTCCGTTAACATTTGACCTGGTCGCAATTCCTCTCTCCCTCATATTTCTGACTGCCCTTATCCTCTATGCCGGATGGAGAATAAAGGGTTCAGATGTTGAATCTGATTTGACAACAGATACTGATACAGGTGCAGATGTTACTTCAGGAATCAACAAAACTCCACTATTAACTACTGTATCCGATACTGAAACTAGCAAAAATGCACAAATAATAGAATGTACCGGGAAAGAAAATACAGATACCTCAGGCTCTGAAGAGGGAGGTGCTACCTGGGGCCTTGAACAGAGCGGGTATTCAGATAATCCGCGATATATGAGTCCGGATTGCAATGCACAGATCGGAATTTGTACCACGCGGTTTCACGTCAAGGCATGGGCTCCCTTCCTTGTAATCTTTTTAACAATACCAATTGGGCTCTTTCTTCTCAATCTTACTCATTTTACCCTTGTCCAGTTCATCATGTTTGCAGGTATGATTGCAGCGGTAATGGTTGCCAAAGCAGAAAGCCGATGGACCGGATTTGTATCTGGCGCAAAACATGCAGGGGTAATTATTTTTGATATCTGCGGTGCGGGTGCACTGGGTTATGTTATTACCCAGAGTTCTTTTGCATCAGATTCTCTTGCAGTACTTGCTCACAATCTGCCATTAATCTTAATTCCATTTGTTCTGGCCGCCCTCATCCAGACCGCCCAGGGTTCACGGATTGTAACATCTATCCTTACCGCGCAGATAATTGCTCAGACTGCCATCCCGGGAATGATGAACCCACTTGCATTATTTTTAATGATTATTGCAGGCGCTGGTATCGTCTGCTTTGTTACTGATCCATATTTCTGGATGCTTCACCGGACAACCGGCGATGATATAAAAACAGTATTTAAAAATTATACTGCTCCTCAGATTTTTATTGGAATAGCGACATATCTGGTTGCATTTTCAATTCAGTACTTCTGGCCTTAAGGAGAGAAAAAACAATTTTATTCCCTTTTTGTATGAAAAATCCCCATATATCATGAGACCCAAATGAGTCACATTTAAGATTTCAGACCACTATTATCAGAGTGAAAAGAACTTATCCAGTGAACATTGAACAGGATCTTGATATACAATTCCTGATAATCGTATTCCAACAAGCCTTACCTGCTGACCGTTCCATAATTCGTTAAAGAGCATGAGTGCAGTCCTGGTAATACGTGATTCATGATTATCTGCATGATTCCATGATACCGCCCGCGTCTGGGTAATAAATCCGGTGTACCGGATCCGAATCCCTACGGTTCTACATCGCGCTTTCTCTCTTATCAATTCATATTGAAGCGATGAGGCCAGTATCCGGATAGTTTCAGCAATAAAATCCGGATCAGATGTATCGTTATGAAATGTAGTATCCCGTCCAAATGACTGCTGAGGTCCCTGCTCTCTGAGTCCAAGGGTGTCACGTCCTGATGCAATAGTATGTACCCGCACGGCAAATGATCCAAAGATGTCCTGCAGATCCTGAATATCAGTCATTGCAAGATCATGAATGGTTTTAATCCCGCGCGAACTCAGAACAGCGGTTGATTTTCTTCCGACACCCGGAATTTTTGAAGCAGGAAGATCATTAATTACCGAACTGAGGTTTTCAGGAGTGATAACAAAAATACCATTCGGTTTCTGGAGTTCTGAGGCAATTTTTGCATACGATCTGGCCGGGGCAATACCCACTGAACAGGTGAGTCGTTGCTGATGCACGATATCCTGTTTGATAATTTCAATCAGTGATTCAGCTTGTTCATATGAAGTGAATGCAGATAAGTCAAGATACGCCTCATCAATACTCACTTGTTCTACGAATCCGGTGTATTTATGCAGGATATTCATTATCTGTGCTGATACTTCCCCATATTTCCCACTCGGCCCGATAAAAATTCCATGAGGACATAGAGACCATGCCCTGGATATGGGCATTCCGGATTGCAGTCCATACTTTCTTGCTTCATATGAACAGGTACTGACCACACCTCTGCCTTTTCCCTGCTGTGGATCAGATCCAATAATTACAGGTTTTCCTACAAGGGATGGATCGTCGCGTATCTCTACTGACGCATAAAACGAGTCCATATCAAGATGAGCGATGATCTGCTTGTGCATACCGATGTACCTGATACATGAGAATCAATGACCAAAGATTCTTTTGCTGATGAATTAAAACATGGATTTTCAACAATTCATTGTTTTGAATGTAATCAGATAATTTTTTTTAATCCAAACTCATATTTTTTTTAAAAAATACGATTCTTTAAATTATATATTAATTTTGAAATAAATCGGATGAATACTTTCACCCTATTTCTTACAGGTTCAAATAGTGAGCCTTTAGATGTAATAATGTGCGAAGCCTGATACCGGGGCACATCCCATATCTTAAAATGGTAGCTAATCCCCCACTCTGCACCTGACTGATACATCTCATGTCCCGGATGGGTGGCTGCACATAATATTCTCTCTCGTTTTTCTTTTCCTGTCTTTTTCTCTTATTCTATAATTGATTCATTCGAATATCTCATCAGGTATCAGCGCTAATTATAATGATACATCTGATCATAGACCATATGAAAGATGTAAATGAAAAATACATACAGGGAATTACCTATGGAAAATCATGATAATGCCGGGTGTACGCCTGATAAATGTGGATCATGCACTGGTTGCAGTGGAGAAGCGATTGAAAAGATTACTCTGAAAGTTGAATGGCGTCACAAAGGAGAAGGTCAGGCCATAGATGAAGTCTCAGAAAATATGCACACTCTTGCCAGTGAATTAGCTGTTTCCGGTGTTGAATTGATTTATATTAACAACACATTCAGCTCTGAAATCGCTGAAGGGGAATCACGGTTTTTCATTAATGGAAGACCTCTTGAAGAATTGACCAACGTACCGGAACCGGAAATGGTAAGTAAGGAAGTTCTAAGAAAAGGTATATTTCAGGCTCTTCTCCAAAACATCTGATAATTCAATACAGCACTCTTTTCAGAGTTGCAGGTTTTGTATATGCAGCGGTGAAGAAGAAGAAAATTCTACCTTCACAACGCTTATCTCATACTATGTCTATTGTGTCTATCTGGAATTACCATGGATAAGAAGCTGCTCACTGAACTGGATGGCTACACTCTTCTCAGTAAATACGGAATCAGGGTTCCGCTGCATCATTTTGTCACATCCCATAGTGAGGCAGTAGCTGCGGCAGAAGAGATCGGTTATCCGGTGGTTGTCAAAGTTGTATCTCCTCATATTGTGCATAAGACCGATGCAGGAGGAGTGGTTCTTGGAATACCAAATGCTGATGTTCTTATGCAGGCGCTTGTGCTAATCGATGAAGGGGTCGCAAAATATAATCACGAGGCAGAAATTTCGGGATATCTCATCGAAGAAGAAGTCACAAAAGGTTCTGAATTTTTAATTGGTGGGAAAACGGATCCTGCATTTGGGAAAGTCCTTACTGTTGGAATGGGAGGGATATTCGTTGAACTTATTCACGATTTTTCTATGCGTATCCTTCCAGTAGATCCATCTGAGTATAGAAGGATGATACGAGAGATGACCGGGTATCAGATTATCAGTGGATACCGCGGTCGTCCACCTCTGGATGAAAATGCGCTCCTTGATGCAATTATCCATTCAGCACATATGTTTCTACAAGAATCAGATATTGCAGAATTTGATATTAATCCCCTTATCCTCTGGGAAGATGGGGCCTGCGCTGTAGATGCCCGGATTTTTATAAAAACCGAACCGGTGAATCTGCCCTCTGCAGAAGTTGTTCTTCCTCCGGTTCCGGATCTTCTTCATCCATCATCGATTGCAGTGATTGGTGCATCACGAACGCCTGGAAAAGTCGGATATGCTGTTTTTAGAAATTTGTTAAATTTCCAGGGTGATCTCTACCCGGTCAATCCCAATGCTGATGATATTATGGGCAAAAAGGTCTATCCTTCAATCAGTGCAATACCCGGACCAGTTGAAATGGTAGTAATTGCAACTCCGGCTCATACGGTTCCTGCCATCGTGAAAGAAGCTGGTGAGAAAGGGGTTAAATCTGCAGTAATTCTCACTGCAGGATTTAGAGAGACTGGTGAAGAAGGCAAAAAGATTGAGGATGAACTGCTTGCTGTTGCCAGAGAGACGGGTGTCAGGATTGTTGGCCCAAACTGTCTTGGCATTATAATACCACCATTAAATCTGAATGCCACCTTTGACGTGCAATCGCCGTTGTCAGGATATATCGGATTTATATCGCAAAGTGGTGCAATAATTACAACTGTTCTTGACTGGTCAATTTCACGACGAATCGGCTTTTCCTCAGTCATAAGTGTTGGAAATCAGACAGATATGGGTTTTGTGGAATATTTGCAGGTCCTGGATCAGGATCCCCAAACTTATGCTGTCATCTTGTATGTCGAAGAGATACGTGACGGGTATGAGTTTTTAAAATATGCCCAAAGTATGCGGGGGAGAAAACCGGTTATTGCACTTAAGTCAGGATCGTCAGTAAGAGGTCGGGAAGCAGCCTCTTCTCATACCGGATCCCTTGCCGGAAGTTATGAGACCTACATAGCAGGGTTCAGACAAAGTGGTATCATTCCATCTTTTTCACTTGAGGAAGCCTTTGATGTTGCAACCCTTGTCGTATCAGAAGGATATCCAAGCGGAAAAAGAACCATTATTCTCACCAACGCAGGGGGATTTGGGGTTCTTGCTTCTGATTATGCTGAGATATACGGATTGGATTTGATTGTTCTTCCTGACAATATGGTTGAAGATCTGAACAAAATCCTACCGGAATCATGGTCTCATAAAAACCCGGTAGATCTGCTTGGAGATAGTAATGCATCCCGTTTTGCCAGAGTTTTTGATGTTATTATAAAATATCAGAACCTCTGGGATATTGCGGTTGTGATAACTGCACCTGTGGCGATGATGGAACCAAAAAATCTGGCCCATGAAATGATCCGGCTTTCACGGTTTACCCATGCCATTGTCATCGGATGCCTTCTTGGCGGTGATTCAATGAAGTCAGCTATTGATATGCTCGGTGAAGCGCATATCCCGAATTATCAGGATTTACAGGATGCGTTCAAGACAGTAGGAGCAGTGCTTGCATCATGTAATCTGAATGGAGATGTAAAAAAATTTGAATAATTATCTCAGGATGTATATCAATACAATCCGGGCAAAAAAGCAGATTATAATAAATCAGTTCTAAATTCCCATTTTTTGTTGCAGGGAATAATATTCCGAAATTATTTTTTCCCGAAAAATCTGAAACTCTTCGGGCCCGTATTTTTCTGATTCTGTTTCAACGATGGTTGCTGATCCATATCGATCTGAAAGAAGGTTTAAAAGGCGTTTGGAGACATCAATTGCTTTATGAAGATTGATCAAGCGATCAATCTGGTTTTCCGGGCATCCACTGTTTCGGACCTTTTCAATAAATTGCATGAGTTCTTTTCGATTATCTAATATTTGCTGAATGAAATCCACGCACCGCTTTGGAGTGATTGGTTTCATGATATAATCTTCGATATAAAATGAAAATTGTTCAGCCTCTTTATATGTGAGGTTTTTCCCGGTCTGCATTATGATCGGTATCGAACGGTTTTGTTTATTTGCTTTGATATGAGTGAGCGTTTCCCATCCATCCATTGGTTCCATCATCATATCCAGGAGTATGAGGTCAGGCTGATACGACGTTTTTAGCAGATCAAGGCAATCTTTACCGCTAAGAACACCCTCTGTATCATATCCGTATTTATTAAGACCAATGACAAAAAGTTCATTTAATGCCGGTTCATCATCAACGATTAATATTGCGGCTGACATGGTGAGTGCTCAAATTTCAATATGGTATAGGTTGTATTCACTGATTAATGATATGTAATTTTCGGAGCGAAAATTAAATTTTTTGATTATTTTTTACGCTTAATCTGCCGTTTAATCCAAAGAATAAATCCAGTCATGAAGATAATTATTGCTATAGCGTTAAACAGTGTTTTGATAATTACAAATTCAAACGTAGCACCTAACATATTTGCATGAATTACTCCAAGAATGAGTGCAGGATACATCAACCGATGAATAATTTTCCATTGACTTGAAAATCGCTTTTGAAATAGCGCAAAAAATACTGCTACATATATCAGGATGAGTGATAATCGCCCGCCATAGGCAAAAAAGAGATATAAAGATGAAGTTTGAGGAACAAAAACCGAGAGGTCAGCGGTCTGAAGTGCAAATATCATCGGATGCAGAGTGATAAAAAAAAGTCCGGAAAAAGCAAAAAAATGATGGATTTTTAGAAACGGTTTCCCCAAATATTTTTTAACATTTGATCGATACAGATTTATGATAACCGCACCTGAAAGTGAGAGGTATCCAATAAGACCGCTGATGCGAAGAATTGAGTATAGAAGATCTCCCCCCAAATCAGGTAAAAGTGCTGCAATAATAACTCCTGTATAGATAGCAGAGATAGTGCAATAAATGACAGTTCGAATTGTACGAGTCTGCATATGACAAGAAATAGGAGCCATATCAATAAGAAAATATCCAGAAAAAAGGGCAGGCCAATTATCCTATTTTATCTGATCTGATTACTAACCAGATTATACCTGAAGAATATAATAATCAGGTAACTCTGATTGAACGGGTTTCGCTCACTGCCCCTCGGTATATTTCATCTCCGCTAAAGTATGTTCTTGCTCGGAATTGGCCACGTTCATTGGGAACAAACTTAAATGCATATCTTCCTGAAGAATCGGTAGTAACCGTTCCATGATCCTGCCAGATCAACAGATCTTCAAAGTCACAAATACTACATCCATATGGAGGAAGAGCAACCATACACTGAATAGGTTTGTTTGCTATTCCAATGCCGAGATTGTCTCTTAAATATCCGGTCATAACAACTTCATCCCTCGATGTCACCAGGCCACCAAAGGAATTCAAAATGTTTTTCACAGATTTTACTGTCTCACGCGGAGTTACTTTCACTTCAGATACAGCCGATGTTTCTCCTCCATATCGTGCTGAAACTGCCCATGTTCCAGTGATATCGGTGATCACTGAATAAGAAAATGTTCCATCAGAATTCGGAGTGAGCGATGTAAATGAATCAATGCGACTTGCCATTGGCGCCTTAATAATCATGATAAGAGTGCCTGGATACGGCCCAAATATTGTATTATCGATATATCCTTCTATTTCAAGAGGTTCACCAATCTCCAGGGTAGCTAAAAGCGGTACAGCAGTTATATGCGAAGATCCAACCGGTGTAGTATTATCTGCCAAAACTACATAGCACAAACCAGTCAGAATCAAAGTGATGATGATAAGTCTGAAGTTCAAAATAATTCGATTCATAGTTTCCCTCGATATGGACATACCTATATAGTAATATTCTTTCTTCATGCATAAGTGATGGGGCTATAATAAAAAGATTTATCTCCATTCACCAATCCACTATCTCTGAGATAGTTTAAAAAGATCAGAGAGCATATAAATAATAAACTGGAGTTGGTTGGATTAGCACAATAGATAGTGACCAGGATAATACTGGTACAGAAGAAATTACCAAGGCGCCGGAATCATCCGGACCAGAACCGGGTATGGAGACCATTCGTGTCAGATTGCCAAAGAAGTACGCACGTGAACAATTTGCACTTGCTGAACTTATGATGGGAGCGAACCACATTCGTGTCCGTTGTTTTGATGGCGTCACTCGTATGGGTCGGATTAAGGGAAAAATCAAGAAACGCGCTTGGATCCGTGAGGGCGATGTGGTCATTATAACTCCATGGAGTTTTCAGGATGAAAAGTGCGATATCTCCTACCGGTACACGCCTCCCCAGAGGGACTGGCTACGGCGAAATAAATATATTTAATAGTATTTTTTGTTCGTTATTCTCTCTATAATTTTTTTAAATTTTTTCTGACAGCAAATAACCGATATTGTAAATACATTTTAAACACTTCTTTTTGGACTTAAAATTGTATTTCAAAATTATTAATTACATTTATCTAACTAATTGGATACTTATTTTAGTAGGTAATGGTAATGTATGATTAATGGAATTATTATGAGCGGGAAAATCCGTCAGCTAATCGACGATCTTATAGAAATTCGTTCTCAGGGAAATCCAAGTCTTGCTTCAACAACAAGAACCAAACTCCTTTTGAAAGGTATCGATTCAACCAAATATTCGTCATCATCTGAAGATGATGCAGCAACGATTGCGAAAATTAAACAGATTGCACAGGAAATGAATATTTCTCTTTAGGTATAACATGACCATGAAGGTAACATACTCACAAAAGTCTGATGCTTTTTCTGCAGCAGAAGAAATAAAGACTACATTTTCCGACCTGAACCCAAAAGCAGTGCTATTCTTTGCATCATCACATTATGATCCCTCCGGCATTAGTAGTGCAATGAAAAAGGCATTTCCGGATGCGATGGTTATTGGATGCTCTACATCAGGAGAGATTGTTTCAGGCAAGATGCTTAAGTCTTCAGTTGTTGCAATGGCTCTTGAATCTGACATTATCTCCGGAATTACATCTGAAGTCATAAATCTCAGGGAACCTCAATCAGTTTCTTCTTCGATTATAAAGGCATCCAAACAATTTGAGTCAAGCCCGCTTGATTTAGACCCCCGGCAGTATGTAGGAATGATTCTCATCGATGGGCTTTCCTGCGCTGAAGAACACATTATGGATAAAATCGGGGATTTAGTAAATATCCCGGTCGTTGGTGGATCAGCAGGAGATGATCTGGCATTTCATAAAACCTGGGTTTATCTTGATGGAGATGTCTTTGAAAATTCAGCCATTTTCACCCTTATCAAACCTGCATGTAGATTTGATATCATAAAAACTCAGTCCTTCTGCATGATGAATAAAAAACTCGTGCCTACATCTGTTGATGAACAAACCCGAAAAGTTCTTGAATTTAACGATAAGCCTGCAGTAATTGCATATGCTGAAGCAATCGGGGTAAATGCATCAGATGCCGGATCTCAGTTTATGACTCATCCGGTAGGATTAATATCAGAAGGAGAACCATTTGTTCGCAGCCCACAGCGAATCGAAGGAGAGAGCATTGTCTTCTATTGTCAGATTCTTAAAGGTGTTGATCTTGAGGTTCTCAAGTCCTCAGACATAATTGCTGATACAAGAAGAATCATTGAAGATAAAGAAAAAGAAACGGGAGGAATTAAAGGGATTGTAAACTTTAATTGTATCCTGCGGACCCTGCAACTTGAGCAGGAGAATAAGTGTGATAATTATGGGCAGATATTTAGTAAGATACCTACTATTGGATTTTCCACATATGGAGAAGAATATATTGGTCACATAAACCAGACTGCGACCATGCTCATTTTCTATTAATTTTTTTTAATTCGAATTAACACTATTATCCTGAATTGATAGCTCTTTTATAAAGATGCAAACAAACTCCTTTCCATCATGAGAGAACTGACGCCAGATATTTTCTACCGGGATGGCCCCCCCATCCTGTCCGGTTTGATAACTCCGGAATGTATATCCATCCTTACCATTAGCTTTTTCCAGATAATCTGCTATCACTTCAGGAATCATAGAAGGATCAAGAACTGATATCTGTTGTCCGATCAGATTAGAAGGATCTACCTTAAGCCGTTCTACCCAGGTAGAATTAATGAATATCATTCTGCCATTCTTATCTGTGCATATAACTCCCTCAGATATATTATTTATGGCAAATAGAATGGCTTTATCAATATCCATAATCTGTTCCCGTCCGGTAATATCGCGTATATTACAGAGTATGTAGATATTTTGTCCAAAATTTATCCTTGTAAAAAAAATCTCAATCTTGATGAGCGAATCATCATGAGGTCTTTTCGCCTCCCAGATAAGAAACTGATCTTCCCCGGCAAGAACTTTTTTGAGAATTTCGGTCCGGCTCATTTCTAATATATCAGATCCAGAGAGATCAGAGATGTTCATTTTTAACGCTTCATCACGGGTAATGCCAAAGAGATCAAGCAACTTATTATTAACATCATATATTCGCCCATCAGGACCATGAATGATAACTGCACTATAGGTCTTATCGATAAGGGTCCGGATGGTCTTTTTCATTCGTTGCTCTTCAGTCTCTGATTTGCGATCAGATACTGCAAGTCGTAATTTGTAGGTCAGTTCAGCAAACAGTGCCCTGGGATCGGCTCCTTTTTGAATATAATAATCCGCACCACTGTTGGTAGCCTCCATTGCAATCATCTCACTTCCCCTTCCCGTAAACATTATAAAAGGAACTGAACTGGTTTTTCTAATCTCTATCAAAAAAGCCATACCATTCATTCCAGGCATCTGATAATCTGAAACTATCGCCTGAGGTCTTTTTTCAAGGACCATCTTTAATCCTTCCTCTGCTGAAAGAGCGGTATATACCTGAAATTCACTGTTCTTCTCTAAAAATCGTTTGGCTATATCAAGAAGAGCAGGTTCATCATCAACATAGAGAACAGTTATCACAATAAATGTGTACTACCTCTGCAACTATATAATGTACTCCTGAACTTAATTGAAAGATGAAAAAATTTGGGTTCAGATAACTATTATTTTTGGTAATCTTTGCTGTGATCTATGGAACGGATTTTTATCTTTTATGCAAGATCGCTGATTTTTTTGACTAGTTCTTCAGCTTTTTTCTTATCAATAATTAATTGAGCGGATATTCCTACCCATTTTACCAGATCAGGGATGTGTTCCGCCCTAAGATCATCAAAGGCAAGCCCCCCCATATGATGAACAGTCTGCCGATCAAGAAACCGTTTAGCTGCCGGACCAAGGACTTTTATTGACTCTGCAAGAATGGTTTCAGAGAGTGCAGTAATTTCAATCACCCCTTCTATGCATCTTCATCCATCATCATGATTTTAAGACTGGAAACCATCCGACTAAATGATTCAGCAAGTTCTCCGATCTCGTCATTGCGTTCAACAGTAACCATGACATTCATGTCACCGGCAGAGATTCGGGCTGCAGAATCATTCAGACTCTTTATGTCCCGTATCATAGTCCTGCTGAAAAATCCAATAATCAATCCGGTAATTAAGATCCCAATGAAAATTATAAGATAAATCGTGTTCCCAATAAAATCCTGTCGTTCAATTATCCGGTCAGCACTCATATCAACACCAATAATTCCTACAGCCTCTCCGGTTGAATCATAAATGGGGGCATATCCTGACATGACTGTACCCCATTGATCTGTTGTATATTCCGCGTCAGCATTGCTTATTTGGAACCCGGATATCATTTCATCAGTGAAAAACTCGTATACTTCCCCAATTGGTGCAGCATCATCATCTATCCCATAACTTGCATCTACAATAAAGGAGATTCCATCTCCTTCTTTGCGCATAGTGTACATATACAAAATTTCAGGGCTTGATTTCTCCATTTCATAGAGTTGATCACGAATGGTAAGAAAATCCAAGGTATTTTCATCGCCGGGTTTGATATTTTTGAGAATATCTCCATTGACTTGGGTTGCAGCCATTGATGCCAGAGCTGTCAGTTCATCCCGTGTAGTCTCTTTTAATGCAGCTTTTGTAGAGCCTAATGTATACAGGACGCTCATACCTGCGATAATGAGAATGAGGATTATAAATCCGGCGGTCAGTTTAGTTGTGATACTTGTGTGCCATGAAACCATAGTTGGACCTTCTTTATGATACAGATACAATTTTCTGATGATTGCATAAAAAATATCCTATCTGAAGAAGATCTACATAATTTTCATTTTTTCAAAAGTATACAAATGAATCAGGGGGGTTAACAACACGATTGAAGAATAAAATTATAATAATAATAAAACATTAATAAAAATACAGATGTTGATGGGATCTTCTACAATACAGGAACTAACTGATACCGAAGGAGAGATAATTCGCCTTCTGGTTGAAGTTGGTCTTAAAACCAATGAGGCCCGGGTACTTGTTGTTTTTTTCAGGGGGAAAGAAATGACATCCCGGGATATAGAAAGAATAGCAGATTTACGCCAGCCTGAAGTAAGTGTTGCTATAACCTGCCTGTCAAAACGCAGATGGGTATACGTATCAAATCTGATAACCGAGAATAAAGGCAGACCGGTCAAATTATTTGATTTAAAGGAATCTGTAGATGAAATACTGGATGAACTTCGTGACGGAATTTGTGCCGGTCATGAACAGCAGATGGTTTTACTTGGTAAGATACGGGAGATATTATATCAGGGAGTCGAATAGCCCATAAATTGAAATAGAGAAATTTTTTTATATTTTATACCTGATTTTTAATTCATGGCCACTGAGAAAAAATCAGAATGCCAGACAGGTATCCTATGGCACAATATCCCAGATGAAATTGTAACTGAAAAACTCTCAACAACGATAGATGGAATATCAACTTCACAAGCACAAATACGACTTGATGAGTTTGGAAAAAATGTTCTTCCTGAAGTGAAAAAACTATCGATATATGAGATTTTCTTTTCACAATTTAAAAGTCCGCTAATATACGTCCTTATCGCTGCAGCACTTCTTTCCTTATTTCTAGATCATCTCAAAGACGCAGCATTTATTACCGCGGTAATTCTCATTAATGCAATAATCGGTACATTTCAGGAATATAAAGCCGAACAACACGCACAAGCACTTCAGAAACTCTTCAGGATTACTGCGGTGGTGAAACGGGATGGAAAAGAAATATCGCTCCCGGCAGAAGATCTAGTGCCTGGTGACGTTATCCTTCTTGAACCTGGAAGTAAAGTTCCCGCTGATCTTCGCCTCTTTCAGCTCTCAGACTGTACTATTGATGAGTCTATTCTAACCGGTGAGTCTCTTCCGGTAACAAAGAAAATTGGTGAAATTCCTGCAGAGGTTCCGGTAAGTGACCGGACAAATATGGCTTTTGCAGGAACCACGGTGATTAGAGGTATTTGCAGAGGGTATGTAACTGCCACCGGTATCTGCACTGAAGTTGGGAGAATAGCTGCAGCAGTAGCGGATACCAGTACTTCAAAGCCTCCTCTTGTCATCCGGATGGAGGCTTTTTCACGATCTATTGCTGTCGCTGTTCTCTTTGCGACCATAGTTCTTGGGGCAATATCTGTATATCAGGGTATGCCTCTCATTGAAGTGTTCTTTTTTGCTGTAGCACTTGCGGTATCTGCAATTCCGGAAGGTCTGCCTGTTGCCCTGACTGTTGTTCTCTCTATTGCAGCATCCCGGATGGCAGCGAGAAATGTTATCATCAGGAAGATGACTGCAGTGGAAGGCCTTGGTTCATGTACTCTTATTGCAAGTGATAAAACCGGAACACTCACAGTTAATGAGCAAACTGCACATATTATTCATTTTCCAAATGGTGATCAGTTAACGGTATCAGGAACAGGGTATATTGGTGAAGGGACAATATCAGGGCGATCAGGATCTTCACTCACGATAAATGAGGAGATAAGAACACACCGGTTGTGTCTTATTGCCACGCTCTGTAGTGAAGCAAGACTTGATTTTGAACAAGGCGAATGGAAATATGCAGGAGATCCAATTGATGTTGCATTTCTGGCACTTGCAAGGAAGGCAGGCCTTAACACCGAAGAAATTATCCGGACAGTAGAGAGACCGGTTTTCACTCCTTTTGATTCAGAAAGGCGGTTTTCAGCAGCTGGATTCAATGAAAACGGTTCAATAAGATTTGGAATAAAAGGAGCGGCTGAAGCAGTTCTTCCTCATTGTGTATCAGTAATGACAGGGGATGGAACCGGTCCTATTGATGTTGAGTCGCTACTTGCAAGTGCTGAACAATTGGCAGAGGAAGGATACCGGGTTCTTGCAGTTGCAGAAGCGCTGGATCCTGATTCTTTTGAGCGTCTTCATGCAACAGAACTTCCTCCTTTAACACTGCTTGGATTTGTCGGATTTATCGATCCAATAAGACCTGATGCCCGTGATGCGGTGCAGGCTTGTCAAATCGCGGGAGTCAGGGTAGTGATGGTTACAGGGGATCATCCAGCGACTGCATTTGCCATTGCCCGTGAACTCGGTATTGCAACTGATAAAAAAATGGTCCTGACCGGATCTAAGCTTGAAAATCTTAAAAGTTATGAAATTCCCGAATTTTTTGATCTTGTCAGGGATACAACCGTATTTGCACGGGTAACTCCCATCCAGAAACTTGCAATTGTTGACGCGTTGATTCGCATGGGTCATTTTGTTGCAGTTACCGGTGATGGAGTTAATGATGCCCCTGCACTGCGGCGTGCTCATATTGGAGTTGCTATGGGATCAGGTACTGATATCGCCAAAGATAATGCGGCGATGATCATTACTGATGATCGGTTCTCTTCAATAGTTGCAGGAATAGAAGAAGGACGGTATGCGTATGATAACATTCGTAAAGTTACCTATCTCCTGGTATCAACCGGTGCAGCAGAGGTTATCCTCTTTACCTGCTCTGTTCTGTTTACACTTCCCCTGCCTCTTCTTGCAGTCCAGCTTCTCTGGCTCAATCTGGTAACAAATGGCGTTCAGCATGTTGGACTGGCATTTGAACCTGGTGAACCCGGCGCAATGAAAAGACCTCCCCGGCCACCAGAGCAGGGATTATTTAATCGCCTGATGGTTAGTCAGACACTGCTGTCTGCATCAATCATGGGATTGATCGGGTTTGTATCCTGGTTTCTTCTGCTTTCCTGGGGATATAGTGAAGATAGTGCACGCAATCTTGCAGTATTACTCTTTGTCCTTTTAGAGAATGTACATGTATTTAATTGTAGATCAGAATATATCTCAGCCTTTGGGATGTCTCTTCGCAGAAACCTGATACTTGTATGTTCAGTCATTGCTGCTCAGTGTCTTCATTTACTTGCAATGTATAATCCCTTTATGCAGGATCTTCTAGGCCTTGGGCCGGTAACTATCCAGGAATGGGTCAGCCTTCTGGGAGTAGCCTGTATCGTAATCCTTGCAATGGAAATATTTAAGAAAGTCTGGAGCCGGATTTACCCGGCAGTATCTGAATAATTTTTTTCTTTCCAGAAATATTCAGTTAATTTGGGTGCTGTTTCAGGTATTTTAAATCGTGAAAGGAAAATCTGATTATTTCTTCTAATGTGATTATTATTACAGGTCTTTTTTCGGAACTCTAATCAGTTTGCAAATAATTTTAGCTTAAAGCTTTAATTATCCATTCACCCTATACTATCATATGGGAAGTACAGTAGAAACTCCTCAGAAAATACGATTTTTAAAATTTATTTTCGAGCAGAATATTCCGGTAAAATCTGGTGAGATCGCATCACGCTTTGGTATTCGAACAGCAACAGTCACCCGGTCTCTTCATGAGCTGAGCGATGCCGGATATCTTGTCTATGACCCGTACCAGGAGGTATGCCTCACTTCTACCGGATATGATCTGGCCAGATATTTCTACCGGAGACACAGAATTCTTTCGCTGATGTTTACCCGGTTTGGCCTGTGCAGTAATGATGCATGCAGTCAGGCGGAAAAAATTGAGCATCTTGTTCCCCGGGCACATATAAACCAGATATGCCGATCTCTTGGCCATCCAAGTCGATCTGGCTGCGGCTTTATTGAACACGACCCGGAATGCTGCGAGGTATAACGATGAAACATTCGAGCTTTAAGCTAAAAATGCTTACCATAATTTCTACTCTCAAGGATGCACCCATTATAAGATCTTTTACCTTCCTGTTTCTAATAATTGGGGTAATAGGTTGTTCACTTATTGCCGGATGCATGGACGTCCAGACTGCCCCGACTCTGCCCTCTCCCCTCCCTGCAGACGATACCCTCACAATTGCCTGTACAATTCCTCCTCAGGAAGAATTTATCAGAGCAATAACCGGAGATGAAGCAACTATCCTAATAATGGTCCCACCGGGATCAAGCCCTCATACCTTTGAACCAACACCTTCACAGATAACCGGGCTTGAATCATCAGACATGTATGTTGCTGTAGGTTCCGGACTAGAATTTGAGAACCGGTGGCTGCAGCGTATCAGAGAGATGTATCCAGATCTGATAATTATAAACTCTTCTGAGAATATTCTCCTTCGATCCCTCAATGATCAACATGAACATGATGAACATGAAACATCTGAACAATCCCTTGAAACCGGGACAGATCCGCATGTATGGTTGTCAGTTCGAAATGCTGCAGAGATGGTTAATACCACTACAAAAGCACTCATGGATTTACGTCCAGATCAGGCAGGGGCCTATTCACAGAACCGTGATACCTATCTCTCTCTCCTCAATGATCTTGATACAAAAATAAAAACAAAATTATCCCCATTACCCTCCCGAAAAATATTAGTATATCATCCAGCATATGGATATTTTTGTCAGGATTATGATCTGACTCAGATAGCAGTCGAAACGGATGGAAAAGAGCCGGCAGCACGGACACTTGCCAGATTAATCGATGAGGCTATTGCTGAAAACATAACGCTGGTATTTGCTGAACCTGAACACTCAACTAGGGGAGCAGAGACACTCGCTCTTGAAATTAATGCAACTCTTGTTCTTATAACTCCATTATCCGGAAATTATCTTGAAAACATGCAGCATATTGCAGATAACATATCAGGCATATGATGGAATTACAACCAGTTATTGAAACGAAAAATCTCTCGTTAACCTGGCAGGGGCAGATGATTCTTGACAAGGTGAACCTGACCGTCTATAAGGGAGATTTTTTCGCAATTATCGGCCCGAACGGCGGGGGAAAGACGACTCTTATCAAGGCAATTCTTGGCCTGATTCACATTGATGAAGGAGAAATTATTCTCTTTTCTCATCCCGCTGATTCAAAAGAAAGGAGACGAATCGGATATGTTCCTCAATATCAGTCGTTTGATTTTAACTTTCCGATAACAGCACTTGAAATGGTTCTTACCGGAAGAATAGGTAAAAAGACCACACTTTTCTCCCGCTACTCTGCATCTGACATTGCAGCAGCAACCCGTGCTCTCCAGCGGATCAATGCTGAACCATTATCTGATCGACCAATAGCCGAACTGTCAGGAGGAGAACGACAACGTGTTCTTATCGCCCGTGCTCTTGCCGGAGATCCACAGGTTCTCATCCTTGATGAACCAACCATTTATGTTGATACCCCCACAGAGGAGCATTTTTTCAAGTTACTCACTTCTCTGGCTCAGGAGATAACGATCCTTATGGTTACTCATGATATCGGAGTGGTTTCGCAGCATGTAAACCGGGTTGCATGTTTGAACAAACGATTATATCAGCATGAAAGTGATCAAGTTACCGGCGATATGATCTCACGCAGTTATGGTTGTCCAATCGATCTGATAACTCATGGGCATGTTCCTCACCGGGTACTTCCCAGACATGAGGATGAAACATGATAGAGGCACTTGGGTATGGATTTTTCCAGACCGCCCTGATATCAGGTCTTCTGGCATCAGTAGTATGTGGAATTATCGGGAGTTATATCGTTGTAAAGCACATGATATCTGTTTCCGGAGGTATTTCTCATGCTGCTTTTGGTGGAATTGGTCTTGGGTATCTTTTGGGAATTGATCCACTTACTAGTGCATTCTTTTTTACTCTTGCGGTGGCAGGAGTAATCTGGGCATTAATGGAGCGTGCAAAGCAACATATTGATACATTGATCGGTGCGTTCTGGGCCGGTGGGATGGCATTTGGTATTCTTTGTATCTCTCTCACCTCAGGATATACACCTGATCTTTTTAGTTATCTTTTTGGGAATATTCTCCTCGTCCCTCCAAATCATCTGATATTAATAGCCTTTCTTGCGGTAATTATCATAATACTAGTATCACTCCTCTACCCTGCACTGCAGGCAGTGGCATTTGATCAGGAATATGCAACAATATCAGGACTTCCAACACGTGGCATTAACCTCGTGATACTCTTACTCGTAGCATCATCAGTGGTAGTCCTTATTCAGGTCGTTGGAATAATTTTAGTAATCGCCCTTTTGACACTTCCTGCCGCTATTTCCAGACCTTTTTCAACCAGCCTTTCAGGTCTGATGATAACATCCACCATTGTTGGAATGTTTTTAACAACAATAGGAATTTTTATCTCCTGGATCTTTGATATTCCTTCAGGATCATCAATAATTCTTCTGGGTGTTGCAATATATCTGATTGTTACTGCAGGATTACAGGTAGCAGGCCGAAGGGCACGTTCCTGACTATACCAACAGACATAGAGTTACTTTTTTTTGGAGAAGGAATCGCCAATTATTTATACCCTCATCCAATCTTCATTATTGTAAGTATGAACGCTGATTGACGCGGCGCTTGATATTATGCCAAATTCAGCATATATAAGATGAGAGTTTCTGCGAAGGAATGAGATAAACCAGAATAAATTCTGAATATTACCTTCAAACCGTTCTTCCCATATATATGATCGTGCAGTATTTGTAAAAATACTGATTCAAAACAGGAATCATAACGGAATTAATAAATAGTATTTGATATATCTTCTTTTGGGGTAGATGAATTTGGCAGACCTACCAGTTGCAGCAGTAATCAGAATTGCAAAGGAAAATGGTGCTGAACGCGTTGGAAGTGATGCAGCACAAATTTTAGTGGAGAAGGCAGAAGAGTACATTGCAACCCTTACCAAGGAAGCAAACAAATTAGCCCTTCACGCAGGAAGAAAAACGATTAAAGAAGAAGATGTCGAAATGGCAGCAGAATCTGTCTAATCTTCTTTTTTCAGTATAGCGATTCGCTCAAAAGCAATATTACTCTTATCAGATATTATCGTCTAGTTTTTCCCGTACATATTTTGTACAAAATTCCTAAAAAATATGAATCAGAGACATGAAATGTTACAAAAATCTCAAAAGAGAATGAGGCTGAAAACCCCAAAAAGGTGTTGATGTTTCAAGGCAGAAATCTGCAATAAAGAAGATAATTAGTCGTATTCACGCCAGGTCTTTTCACATTTGGTACATCTGAAAAATCTGACTTCACTCTCATCAGCAGACCTGAGCTGACGCAGCCACCATACCGCTTCATTATTGCCACACTCCGGGCATCTTATCGCGATGGTGGGAAGAGTCCGAACCTTATCGGTATCATCAACAATAACAATCTCCTTCTCAGTTCGCTTATCTACCTTTTTCATCATGGCACTGGGCGCGTCTTCTTTTATCCATCCACAACCGACACAGACAAAAGTCCCGCCCTGATTTTTAAGCATTCTCCCGCACTTCTGACAGAACATTGTATACAACTTAAATCGGAAAGTATTTTAGTGTAGTATAAACCAAGCGGCGCTCCCCGTGCATAACCATAGGATAATCATTCATATGCGCAGTAATACCTTTTACCGGACTGAATACTTATGAACCGATAATGTCTATAATGAAGGCAGATGATTGAACTTTTTATATCTTTATCCTGTATTTTTTTCCTCCTGACACTCGTTCCCGGACCTCATCGCCGGTATACCGGGATTGTTGCATGGATTACCATCATCATAGTCCTTATGGCTGGCGTTCCATCCTGGGTAGAAGAAGCAAACATTCTCTATCCGGTTCTTGCACTACTTTCAATTCCGTTTCTCTGGGCTACTATCAGGATGCTGCTACGCGCCGATGTTATCGTATTTCAGCTGAGTCGTGCGGCAGGAGTGGCATTCCTTATCTATGCACCGTTTGCATTTTATGAGCCACTTGGAAATGCTCTAATTAGCATGGTATTGATACAAACCGGAATGATTCTTCATCTGATTGGGTTTCACTTCGATCAAGTCCTATGGAATACTGTCCAGCATGGTCATTTCAGAGTTGAAATTATTCTTGCATGTACCGGTATCCAGGCTATTGCAATTATGCTCGGAGTGGCAGCAGCAGTTCCAACAACACTGAAACAGAAGATACTTGCATTTCTGCTCATCGCTCCACCGATTTATATCTTAAATCTGTTCCGCAATACCGGTGTTATCATAGCATATACTGATCAGTGGTTTTCTCATTTCCCTGACCTTACTGGAGGATATGAGTATGGCTACGCCAGTTTTTTCTGGGCCCACAATATTATTGCTGAAGGAGTGGCGCTGGTGTTTCTCATTGCCCTGGCATATGGTCTCTTCAGACTAATCCCCAATCTTGCTGATTTCGCCGCTGACCTGATTGATGCATACCGGAAAGAAATTATGAGTATCGTTTATAGAGGTACATAATCCGTTGGAGCGCTGAAAGGTTCGTGCATATTGCAATGATAAACACAGAAACCCAGATATACCCGATAAGCCCTCCGAGGCCGAGTATCAGAAGAGTTTCCGGTCTGCCAAAAAAACCCACTCCCTCAAGGGGATCTTCTATTTTTCCATCACGACGCTCTGAAAACCCAATTTCTGCATAGGTAACCGGCTTGATAAAAGTATTCATCAGTGAACCGGTAACAGCGATCGCAACGATTGCAAAATCCCAGGTTGTCGGCACTGGGAGAAATCTGGTGATGATTGGGACTGCGGATATTCCAACTCCGATAATGACGATAGCGTCAATGTATTTGTCTGCAATCCAATCAAAAACTGCGCCAAACCGGGTCTCCTGTCCTGATCGCCTGGCAACTGTTCCATCCAGAAGATCAAGGATTGCAGATATGAAAAGAAATATACTCCCTGCAATAAATGCACTAGTTGCATAACATACTGCACATGCTACCCCTGCGATGAGAGAGAGGATGGTTACCATATTTGGTGAGAGTCCGAGTTTAAGAAAAATCCCTGAAAGCGGCTGCACATATCCGATAAATCGGTAACGAAAAGCGGTAATATTCATCCTATTATAACCCCATTCTGAAATATCATAGCATTTCCACTCATCCGGGAAAGCCACTCAAAGACTGGTAATACTCAGAAGAATTATCGGTAATTATGCTTTGTGCAAGAAAAGAAAAAACTGAAGAATCCCCGATCATGATATCCTAAATTTTTGTATGGGGGATGGTAAATTCTCTTGCATAATCAGGCATTTATGCATGAATCATGGTCAACATCATCTTAAATGCTTCAACTGCGTGCACTGTGTGAGGAATTGAAGCAGGAAGGATAATTAATTCTTCAGATGATACCTCAAAAGCAGTCCCATCAAGGGTAACCTGAGCGGTACCTTCCAGAACTGAAAGAACAGCATCAAAAGGAGCAGTATGCTCTGAAAGTCCTGATCCCTTTGCAAAGGCAAATATGGTGATGGTTCCCTGCGGAGTGTAGGTGATCATGCGGCTCACAACGCTCCCTTCCTGATATTGTATTAATTCAACTGGTTTGATTACTATACCTTTCAGAGATTGAAGATCATCAGCCATGAGAGGTTATCTGTATCCCGCATATTTTATTCCTCCGGTTTATGATCAACATCATACAGGGACCTCATTAAATGATTACACTACCTATAGTTTAGGTTATGTCTGCAGACCCAAGCCGTCCACATGTCACCCTTGTATCTGAGGTGACTGTTGACGGAAAACTGACCGTGACTCTGGGTGCATCATCCAAACTGCTCATGCAATTTATGTCACATGAGGCTGAGGTCCTGCTCCATCGTATCCGTGCAGATTCGGATGCAATAATGGTCGGGTCAAATACCATTCGGATTGATAACTCATTCCTGACCGTTCGCCATGTTCCCGGGACTAACCCAGTAAGAGTAATTCCCACATCCCGTGCTGATATTTCACCTGATGCAAACGTGTTGTCAGACGATGCAAAAACAATTATTGCGGTGTCACAGGCTGCTGATCCTGCAAAAATTGCTTTACTTGAGGAAAAGGGTGCTATCATAGAAGTTACAGGAACTGATAAAGTTGACCTGAAAACGCTTCTTGTCAGACTAAAAGCAGTTCACGGTATTAATACATTAATGATTGAAGGAGGCTCTACTCTTAACGGTCAGATGTTCTCCCTTGGTCTTATTGATGAGATTGTGCTAATTCATCTGCCATTTATTGCAGGAGGAAGCGATACACCTTCTCTGGTCGGAGGGCTCCCCACCAGATCAGTAGATGATCTTGTCAGACTTGAACTAAGGAAAAATTATCTGGCCGGTGAAAATCTCATCACCGAGTACGCTGTCCGACGTGCTTAACAGACATATTTCTTTTTTTCAGGTCATGAATATTGGATCTACTTTCATGATTTCTCTAAGGACCGTAGTTGCATATTGACCTGGCTCCAGAGAAAATGAAAATATTGATTTGTTTTCTTCAGTGTTCACTAAAATTTCAGGGTTTATTGAAATTGGCCGGAGCGCACCGGAAAACTTTGTCTCCAGAAATGATGAAACACTGGCAAACATTCCTGCATTGATTCCTTCTTCTTCCATCAACCAGGCAAGATTGCGATCATCAGGGCCTGTGCTTTCTACCGGTTCAGAACCGGGCATAAACAGTGCAATACTACACCGGTTCCTTTTAATCTGCATGGCAGCCATCCGCAGTGTTGCCGTGGTAACAGCATCAGATTTTCCTTCAGGAAATAAAATCCGGTCACCAACACCAACCTCTGAAAGACCTCTGCCTTCCTCAAGGCGCATACTCAGCGCCCGATTAAATAACCAGGACTGAACAGCACTAACAAACATCGACCGGAGAGTTCGTGGAAAGGAGTGAAATGCTCCGGCATAATCATCCGGTTTATTAACCAGGTGATGAAGAAGTGAGCGTTCAAGAGAGAGCCGGACCGGAATTTCATGTAATGCAGCCTTAGCATCACCAGTCTCACGATAAAATTTCCTTCCGGCTGAAGTCTCCTCATTTTCATAATCTGACGGAGTCCCGACAAAGGTTTCAACTGCTTTTTTAAAATCTCCGTGAATCATATCAAGGCCAGTCAGATGCGTAATAGGCCGCTGGACTCCGAATCTCTGATACCCAAAGTAGTTTGGAATGCCTCCTGACAGACTATGTAAAAGTTCTGGTATTGTATCAGGGTTTGTGAGTGGGTGGTCAGCAAGGGTAATTGTAAACCGGTTGCCATTCAATTTTCCAAGACTTATCTGTTGCTGCGAGTAACCTGCCGGCTCAATAGAAATATCAGGAATATGAAGATTTGATATTGCTGCCGAATCTCCTTTATAGATAGAAATATACTGAGTTGTAATCGCCCGTTTATCTTTAGTTCCGGCAAAACCTATTCGCTGATGGCTGATTCCAAGGCGATTTGCAATTTCTTTTATTGATCGTTGCTGATCCCAGTTTTTCTTCGTAAGTCTGCAGATAAGATATGGACCACTTTCTTCTGTACCCGGATAATCAGATAGTTCCTCTACGACAAAATCTTCAGGTTCGGTGCGAAGTCGCCCACCAATTCCATCGCTGTCTGAAATATACCATGAAAGGCCGAGTATGTGATCCAGTGGAAAGGGACTTTTTTTCATAGCAGGGTAAGGTCCCCGGTAATTTTATCAAGTTCTTCGGATTTTGCAGGGCCAAGACCAAGAGCCGTAATAGTGCCTGGTGGAATTTCTGTCATCCCGGCATCCTGGATTAGGGCGGCCGCTATTCCTGCTGCTTCTGCAATATTTTTCAGTTCAAAGAGCGTGCGTTCATCATTTGTCTTCAGCACAACTTTCTTTTGTCCTTCATTCATCCAGGCTTTCTGAGCAGTGGAAGAACTTTTTTCATATGCAATGATTGCAGCGTGACCCGCCTGTGCACATTTCTTTCCACAACTCATCTTTACATCATTTCTGATGATGATACACTGTTTCCATTTGAACTCAGGTTCCCTGACCATCCTAACTCATTGGGTCTGTATGACTATATTGATGCAGGGAACTTCAGAGGATTGATAGGATACAAGGCTCTATACTGAGGCAGAATGGGTCGGAGATATGATGTTGTTGTGGTCGGAGCAGGTCCGGCAGGATCGGCAGCAGCGCAATCCTGCGCAAAGTCAGGACTTTCCACACTTCTAATTGAAGAACAGGCGCACATAGGAGTCCCAGTTCAGTGCGCAGGACTGTTATCTTGCTCTGCGTTTCATGAATGCAGGGTTTCTCATTCATCAATACTCAATTCAGTATCAGGTGCCAGGGTTTGTGCAGGAAACGCTTCTCTTTCATTTAACGCAGCAAAAACAATGGCGCATGTTGTAGACCGGTCACTTCTTGATCAGGAGATGGTTATTGCAGCGGCTGATTCAGGTGTTGAGATACAGGTTAAAACCATTGGTCGCGGACTCGATTGCACGCGCCACATTCTCCATACTGCCGGAGCATATGGTCACGAAGAGATACAATATCAGGTGCTTATTGCTGCTGACGGTCCCCGCGCCACAATTGGGAGAATGGCAGGTCTGCCACGGGCGCCTGTATACCTGTCCGGGCTTCAGTGCGATATTGCGTATGAAACCTGTCAGGATAAGGTTACTATCTATCCGAATGCATCACCTGAGTTTTTTGGATGGGTAATTCCAATGGGCAATAACAGGGCGCGGATAGGACTATGTGGCATAAGACAGGTCAGAGAAAAGTTTGAACGGTTTATTTCCGGACTTGGACATAAAACAACGCATTTTGTCAGTGGCACCATCCCGCTTGGCACTCTTCAAAAAACAGTAGCCAAAGGGATCATCGCTGTCGGGGATGCTGCAGCGTTTGCAAAACCGACATCTGGTGGCGGGGTTTATACCGGAGTCAGATCTGCACGGCATGCAGCACGGGTTGCAGCGCAGGCTTGTGAATCAGGACGGTTCGATGCCGGATTTTTATCTAGGTATGAACAGTTATGGAAGAATGACTTTGGAAGGGAACTTAAGACAGGATATGCTGCTTATAAGTTCAGGCAGATGATACCCCCTGATGATATGGAGAAGGTGGTATCACAGATGAGTGATCCTGCCGTTCAGGATCTCATTGTCCGAAAAGGAGATATGGATCGGCCTGCAGGTCTACTTACCTCACTCCTTGTTCATCCCCGGATGTATAAAGCATTAGGTATTACTGTGTCATCGTCTGTCAGATCATTGTCCCGGACTTTCAGATGAATATATAGACAATCGGATATGAAATATTATCATGGCACAAAGCAGTTCTCAAAGCAGATTCGGGCGTGGGTTTGTTATAAACATCTCTTATCTCGCGACAAAATTTTCCCAGTCTCCTGAACGGGCCTGGATGGGAGCACAGGACTATTTTACCGAAATGATTATTCCTGAGAAATTTAAAGGAACAGAAGTTGAAGAACTGGCAGACCTGCTGAGAAAAAAGGTTATGTGGCATCAGGCAGGCGGCCCTATGGATAATGAACAGTATGCAGATGTTAAAAAAACTATCAGCCGGCTCCTTGTTGCAATAGATAAAAACCTCGGTATTACTACTGCTGATGCCGGAAAGTATCACGATTAATGTGCATGTTAAAAATTACCCCGATTAGGAGTAGTAATAATAGGAGTAGTAAAATTAAAACCCGATTATTCCTCGGAAATAATTAATTACAGCTCCAATATAATCTCCGTTTTTCATACAAATTGCTGATAATGCGTCAAATATGTCAGAGTTGTGTGGATCATAGATAAGAGCCTGGTTAAATGCTTCAGTAGCCTCTTTTCTTTCACCATACATCGCATGGATTTCGCCTTTTAACATATAGGCCCTAGCGTGCATGTCATCAATCTCTAGTGCCTTGTTGATAGAATTCATGCCGGTGAGGTAATCGCCAAGTTTTCCCATTGTATATCCGTAAGAAGCCAGCAGATCAGGATCTTCAGGTATTATTTCAAGAGCACGTTTGTATGCCTCCCCTGCACTTTCGTATCGTTCAAGTTTTAAGGCACAATATCCTTTTCTGCGCCATCCCTCAGCTAAGTCAGGATTTATAACAATAACCTGATCATATACATCAAGAGTATCTTTATACCGTTTGAGCTTATATTCAACAATTGTCATCCGGTCCCATTCACCAGTAAACCTGACATTTGATGATACTGATTCATAATATGCTGAAACCGGTTCCATCTGGCTAGTTATCCTGGAATTTTTAACCCCCTGATAAAACCAGAGGTTATTCTTTTCCATTGTAGTAAATCCACCATCATAGGAATAAAAGGCATTTTTATAATCTTTCTGAGCATAATATGCATCAGCGGCGACAAACCACTGCGGAACGTTTGTCATTTCGATTTTTTTGGATGAAATTGCAGCATTTATAGCACCGGAATAATCATTTTTGGCCAGAAGTACATATCCTTTATTTGAAAAAAATGCTGCATTTTTGGGATCTTTATCTATTGCGGTATTAAGGGCATGGGTTGCCTGTTCTATATTGTCCATCTTCTTATAGGTAACACCGAGATTATTCCATGCTACTGAATAGTCAGGGTCCAGCACAAGAGCTTTTCTGAAGATATCCACAGCCTCCTGATTTTTGCCAAGCCTGAAAAGAGCTACACCCTGAAGATTATATTCAGCAGGATCATCAGGTGATATTTCTGATGCCTTTGCAAATGCCTCAGCAGCTTTTATGTAGTCTTTAAGATTTCCCCAGGAACTCCCGATAACATGCCATGCAAAAGAACATTCAGGGTGTAATTTCAAAACATTCTCTGCACTTGCAATCGCATCCGGATACTTTTCTCCATTATAATAGATAAGAGCGCGATACATCAGGGCAGTCAGATTATCAGGACTGTTTGCAAGAACAAGATCATTTTCTTTGATAAGGTCTTCTGTAGATACTGTACTTGAGGTTGTATTTAGTGCTGTTTCACAATATACAGGCACAATCAAAAAGATGAGGATAAGAAAAAATATTACATGAAATTTATGCATTGACCCCCTCTCCTGAAAAATTGTGTCTGCAGACAACTATGTATCTGATTCAGTTTATGTGATAGAAAAAGATTTGGTTGCCGGTTTGTTAATCTGATGCAGAGGCACTAATTCAGATGCATTTTGGTTTGTTCGCCCCAGTGCAGGGATTAATGTCTTTTCCAAGACAACCGATTGCGTCTGCACGACATCGCTGACAATGGGACATCTGTTTTACATAGGGTTTGCACTGTTCCTGCATCGCAAGTTTTTCTTCAATAGTAGGCACTCGTAAATGAGCAAATTTTGCCTGAGCGATGAGCGGGATAATATTGTGAATATATACTCCCATCGAACTGATTTTTTTCGCAATCTCAAGGATCTGTGACTCATTTATATCCGGGATATAGACAGTGTTTACTTTGACAAGCATCTTGCGCTCTACTGCAAGTCTAATTCCTTCAAGTTGCTTTTCCACCAGAAGTTTACCCATCGCATTTCCCGAATAGTATCTTTTTCCCCCGTAATCGACATACTGATAAATTTTTGCAGCGATATCAGGATCGATTGCATTCATCGTTACAGTAACATTTGAAACCCCGTATTTATCAAGGAGATCAATTTTTTCAGGCAGCATGAGACCGTTTGTACTGATGCACAGGATAAGATCAGGATATTTTTCATGGATGAGCCTGATAGTTTCAAAAGTCTCATCATTTGCAAGCGGATCGCCAGGTCCTGCTATACCGACAACTTTGATATATGGATGCTCAGCTATGATAGATGTGATTTTTTCAAGAGCTTTTTGAGGGTCCAGAACTTCACTAGTCACCCCAGGTCTGCTCTCATTTACGCAGTCAAATTTGCGCAGGCAATAATTGCATTGAATATTACACTTAGGGGCTACCGGAAGGTGGGCTCTTCCATAGGTGTGGCTGGCTTTTTCACTGTAACATGGGTGCTCCTGAATTTTACGCATCTGGTCAGGATCCCATTTAACAACAGTCCCGTCAACAACTGACTCCTCATATGCTTCTTGTACCATGCTTATGTTGTACATATGGGTCCATTATATTTATCATACGGCATTTGATGTCATGTCAGGCATTGATTCCAGATCATTCTATTATATTGAATCTGTGATATTTGATGGAAAAAGTGTTATTTGTTATCTTTCGGACTGGAAAGATTGCAGAGCGAGTCGCTGCCATGAAGGGGGAGAGTCTGATTCTTCTCCCATAATGTGAGAATTTTCAGGATCAATTCTTCTCTGGATATCCCCATCAGGTCAGACGTATCATGTAAAGAAGATATAAGGGACTTATTGGATGGAATATCAAGCACTATCTCCTCTCGTTCAATAATAACATTTTTATTTCCCTGATTACTTTTCATAGGAGTTTGTGAATTATTATCCGGACCAGATGAACAACATCCCCAGAGTCGGGGATTAATCAGAATTTTTAAGACCGGAAGAAACAGATATGCAATCGAACTATAATCAGGCGATACTGTTGCCCATATCAATGCAATACCTGCAATGCAAGGAACCGTTATACTTCGATACAGCCATACCCGGTATTCTTCTGAATCCATCCGGATGAGATTTGCCCATTTCATGTATACCAGTTGTATAACGAAGAGAGATCCAAGTGCCAGCATATTCAGATGAAACAAAGATACTGCAGATCGATTATTGGGAAAATCACCAGCAATACTTGTGGAAAACGGGAACAGACAGGTAATAAACAAAATCAGGAATGAAAGACTAATCAGATTTTCATCGATTCTGTCAAGGCGGGAAAATAATCGGTGATGGCCCCGCCAGAATGCAGCAAGAATGAAAAACCCTAAGAGAAAATGAAAAACCTGTGGCCAGATAGTCGTCATGATCTGGACTAATGTGCCAGGCGGTTCTCTTCCCGGGTATACCAGCCCAAGTACTAAAATTGTCATTACGATGGCATAAATCGCATCAAAAAACGCCTCCATCCTATGAGGGGACCGAATGTCTTCACCAGTTGTAAGAAGGCTGCCAAATTTCTCTGCCTTATTCATATTGTTCCCTTATCATGTAGCTATCACCACAGGTTTATTATCTCTTCTCTACTAGTATCATTACATGGCTGAAATACCAGTTATTGATGTTACTGATAAGAACTGGGAAGAAAAAGTTGAAAAAAATTCAACTCCTGTTTTTGTCATGTTCTATAGCCCGACATGCAGACACTGCATTCAGATGCAACCTTATGTTCAGGAACTTGCAGGACAATTCTCTGATACCATCACCTTTGTAAAACTAAATATTGTTACATACAGCTGGCTTGCAGAGCGATATGGCGTTATGGCAACACCAACATTTCAATTTTTTTGTGGTGGAAAACCGGTTCAGACACGGGGTTGGTGCAGTGTTTCCTGTAATGCTTAAAAAAATGGTGGAAGAGATGGTTGAGCACGGTGACGAGTGCCGCCTGCGTTCAACAGAAATCGAATATGAGATAACCGGTTACGGATAATGTCGGTCAGAGTTCCCGATTTTCCTGGCTCTCACCTTCTGAGGTGATATCAGATTCCAGATTATGAGGAGCCTGCAGGTCAACCATACCCATTAGCCAGGTCAGTTCAAGCACCCCATTCTGAAAAGTCCGGTTGCATGATGATTCAATAACCGGGGGAAGTTCTACTGAACTACGATACCGTGTTTTACCGTCATATCCGATGATATGTAACGTTTTATCCTGAAAGGCTATACTAATATGCTCATTGCACAGACCTTTCAATTCACAGGTAGCCATTACTCTTCCATCCCACTCGGTCACTTCAATCTCTGGATGCTCGACATCCCTGCCAGGACCTCCTCCCCCGCTGCCACCTGGGAAACCGGGAGGAAGACCACCTGCCATGATAATGTTAACACCGATTATTCCGGGTCGGACCTGACCCGGACCAAGTGCCTGACTGAGAACCCTTCTGAGCAGGTCTTCCATATTTCTAAATTCTTCCGGTGGGGTATCACTCATGATTGTTTAGTTCTCCTTAAATTAGGTAGGGCCGTATTTCTTATCAAGTTCCTGAGTTACGTTCAACTATTCGTGCAAAATTTTTCTTGTGATCTCCATACAATTCATACCTGAGATCTGTTATTTCCGGTTCAGGAATATTCCGGTCTTTTGCTGTTAAGATTATTGCAGCTGCCTTCTCAAGAATCTGCCGCTGATCCTGGTTAAACAGTATCTGCCATGACTCATGAGTGTATCGTCTCAGGGAAGTTACATCAAGAGAACCTCTGACTCTGTCAAACGCATCATCAAAGTGTTTCCCGGTGATCCCTAACATTTGCAACTGCTTCCTCCATCTCTCTTGGAGTTCTACCAGTCATCAGAGTAATAAATTCGCGCATGGCAGCTAACTTTGCTTCCCGTATTAGTGCCCCGATATCTGCACCGACATATCCTTCGGTTTTACAGACGGTTTTACAGACCATTTTTCAGAAAAGCATCCAATTCACCAGTAAGCTCAGTGATGCGTGGGAAATTTTTCACCTGCCAGAATGTCAGATCCCGAAGTTCATGAAGTGTTTCAGCCAGAGTATCAGGCAATGGATGAAGAAGCATGGCTTTATCAGCCTGATTAATAATCATCGCGGCACGCATCAGAATTTCCCGGCGAGACCGTGGATAGAGAATATCCCATCCCCCTATCTCAAATAGTTCAAGGGTTTTATTACCAAGCGTACCCTGCACACTGTCAAGTGCTCTTTCGATATGTTCGGGAAGGATTCGGATCGGTTTTGTATCATCCAGTTCCTGAAGCCGTGAAAATATTTCTTCAAGGATTATTAGTTTTAATTCTCTGACAAATGCCTGAATATCAGCACCGACATAATACTGCATCCGTGCTGCAAGGGAAGGAATAGTAATTGACGGGTCGAGGAGTTCTTTTATATCATCAATATACAGAGTAATGATATCTTCACGGGCTTTAATATCCGGAGCAGGAATATAAATCTTTTTTTCAAGACGACCAGGTCTGAGAATCGCTGGATCCAGCATATCCGGACGGTTAGATGCAGCAAGAACAATGACATCTTTCAGCTCTTCTATCCCGTCCATCTCAGTCAGGATTTGTGAAAGAACACTTTCACCAACACGCGATGAACCAGACTGCTGACCGCGTTTTTGGACAAGTGCATCAATTTCGTCAAAAAAGATGATAGCCGGTGCTGACTGCCTGGCTTTTCTAAATGCTTCACGAACCTGTTTTTCAGAATCGCCTACCCATTTGGAGAGCAGTTCAGGCCCTTTTATCGCAATAAAGTTCATACGCGATTTGGCAGCAATTGCTTTTGCAAGAAGGGTTTTTCCAGTTCCCGGTGGCCCAAATAGAAGAATTCCTTTTGGTGGATGGATTTTTAACTTTTCGAAAGCCTCTCTCCTTTTAATTGGCCACTCAATAACTTTTTCTATCTCGTATTTGACGTTATCAAGGCCTGCCACCATCTCCCAGGGAACTTCAGGAACCTCAACATAGAGTTCACGCATTGCTGAAGGTTCTACAGATTTGCGAGCTTCAAGAAAGTCCCGGTCAGAGATTACCAGATTGTCAATAACTGCGGTGGGAACCTCCTGACCTTCTTTCATCTGGACCATTATTCCACGAAGTGCATGCATCGCAGCTTCCTTGCAATGGAGTGCAATGTCAGCCCCGACAAATCCATAACTCAGTTCTGCATATGCTTCAAGATTCACATCCGGAGCAAGTGGCATAGTGCGGGTATGCACATGATAGATCTCAAGGCGTCCTACCCGATCAGGAATTCCTATCTCAATTTCCCGGTCAAATCTGCCCCCGCGACGGAGAGCCTGATCAATTGCATCAGGAATGTTTGTCGCAGCAATAACCACAACCTGCCCTCTCGAGGCAAGTCCGTCCATCATGGTCAGAAGCTGGGCAGTGACACGCCTTTCCACTTCACCTGAAGTTTCCTGTCGTTTTGGAGCGATTGAATCGATCTCATCGATAAAAATAATTGAAGGTGCCTTTTCCCGGGCTGAATCAAAAATTTCACGGATCTTCTTTTCAGAATCACCGTAATATTTACTCATTACTTCCGGTCCTGATAATGGAACAAAATGTGCGTCCACTTCACTTGCAACAGCACGTGCAAGCAGCGTTTTGCCGGTTCCCGGAGGTCCGAAAAGAAGAACCCCTTTTGGCGGATCGATACCTAATCGTTCAAAAACTTTAGGATATCGAAGAGGTATCTCAATCATCTCTCTGATCAGACTTATCTCGCGGGAAAGACCCCCAATATCCTCATAATGGATGACAGATTCTTCAGTCAGAACTTCTTCAGTCTGGTACGGGACATCATGAAGAACCACTTCGGTGGAGAATGTGACCACACCAACCCCTTTGGGTTCTAATCTGGTAACAACAAAGTTCACCGTGTTTCCAATCAAATCGATACGAACCATCTGACCTTCAACAACCGGCCTTCCTCTGAGTTTTTTTGCAAGAAGGATCTCAGGATTATTCAGGGTTATGCTGGTAACCGGTTGAAGTATAACCTGTTTCAGATCATGCACGATAACCCGTCTTACCAGGACTTTATCGTCTATACCACATCCTGCGTTACTTCGAAGTTCCCCGTCAATAGCGATTTCATTTCTTCCATGACCTGCATTCTGCGTATTCCAGGCAACCGCAACAGCCCGTTTGGATCCTAGAAGTTCGATAAATTCGCCATTTACAATGCTCAGTGCACGCATAACAGCCTGATGAAGCCTGGCAATCCCTTTTCCTGCATCTTCTTCGGCAGCCCTGATCACTTCGAGACGGATCCCCCCCTGTTGAGTCATGAATCACCACAAATCGTGAGTATTCCATCTTCAGTGACAATAATGTCCATCTGAACATCATTTACATCGCTTGGAATGGACTGAAGTTCCTGACATGAATATGCAATACCGATAGTTTTTATATGAGTATTTTTTGAAAGGAACCGGTCATAGTATCCGGCACCATACCCAAGTCTTCCACCACAGCGATCAAATCCCAGAAGTGGAATAATCGCAGTCGTTACTAATTTTGGATCGGCTGCAATCTCTGATCCAACAGGTTCAGGGACATGAAAAGTACTGACTTTCAGACAGTTCAGGTCCTGTAGATAAGAGAGGCGAAGGCTGACATCTTCCTTTTGAATTATCGGAACTATAACCGGAATATGTAACGATATCAAATGGTTAATCAGCCACCTGGTTTCCACTTCCGGATCTTTTGCACAATAGACCAGTACTTCTTCACCGTAAAAAATAATCTGTTTCAAATATTCACATATTGTCCTGCTTTTCTCTTCCCGAACTTCACAGGGGATAGCCCATCGAGCATCCCGAAGAAAATTTCTGAGAACTTCCTTCCCAATGTTAATAATTTCAGGCCTCCGGTTTTAGATAAGGAAGACGATTCACGATATTTAGGTAAAATTTATTATATCCCGGAAACGTCCTCGTACTAAATATATATGGTACCCTCTAATAAAAAACATAAGGGTACCTCACGAGGTGGTGAGTGCTGGTAGTCAAAACTGCCATAGATGAACAATCCAAAAAAGAGATTTACTATTCTTAACCTGACCGTTATTCTTCTGCAATTAGCCAGTCATACAGAAATGCAGCAACAACTGCTCCCAGAATCGGCCCGATAATATAGATCGGGAAGAATCCGAAGAGGTTGTTTCCGCCGAGTATCAGGTCTCCAAGAAACGGGCCAAAAGTTCTTGCAGGATTAAGCGATGCACCAGCAATATTCCCAGTAGTGGTAATTATTCCCCCCACCGTGAGACCAATTATAATTCCGGCAAATCCGGGGGGAGCCTGACGGTCTACAGCTACTCCCATGATAACCATCATAAGCACAAAGGTTCCGATGAACTCAGCAAGAATTGCCTGACCAAAGGATATCTCAGGGAATGGCGCTGTTGCACCAAGGCCTCCGATAGTGACTGCATCCATACCTGCTGAAGCAGCAAATAGAAAACTTCCAATTGCCGCACCCAGTAACTGGGCAACGATATATGCCCCACAGTCTGTTGCCGGGAATCTCTTTGTAGCCCATAATGCGATTGTTACCGCAGGGTTGATATGAGCGCCTGATATCCTTCCCATTCCGTAAATGACTGCTGAAATTATAAACGCAAATGCAAGACCGATAGCCAGCCAGTCTCCAAGACCGCCAAGAGCACCGATACCAATGTTAAAAGGGGTTGAAGGAGTTGTTCCCTGTGCTATCATCAGAGTAATTGCTGCTGCTCCTGCACCAAAATAAACTAGCAGACCAGTCCCAATACCTTCTGCAAAAGCCCGTTTCATCAGAGAAACTGGCATATTATACTCCCATCTTAAATGCGGCTGCACAATCCGGGCAGAGAATGCGTGGCATAGTTGTTCCAACCTTTTTCGCTGGGAACGGATAACCTCCCTCCCAGACACTTCGCTCTTCCCTGATAGCATGTTCCATGCACAGGCCCATACCACAGACGATACAGATACCCACTGCATCTGAACTTTTTCCTTCCTGAGCACAAACATAACATTTCATACTATATCCTCGTTATACCGCTTCACGATACTGACAATATTCGTGTCTGAAATCCACACACGAAGCAGACGCACAATTTTTACAGATTCTTGCAGGAGCCGCAGGAATTTCTTTTTTCAGTGCAATGATGTTGGTCATCAGGGTCGCAGTAATCGGCTCGCTGGTAAGCAGGCAGGGATAATCAGCAAGCCTCATCAATGCTGACATCCGAACTGTTATTGCGCAGGCAGGGTATGCATACCACTGAGGATTATTGATTATTTCATGTGATAATACGGGGGAAAGATCAATCGGAAGCCCTGATACCGTAGCTTTCAGATCTTTTCCAGAGCCGTTTCTCACTTTTCTTGCACGGTCAAGAATACCCCATCCCCGGTAAATCATATCCATAAAGTCGCAGTTATGCAGTTCTGCCGCAGCCCCTCTGGTTGGCTTTAACTGGACGAAGTTGTGATACCGCTTTGTCAGCAGATCTACAATCATGAGTGCGTTAAATCCATCCATTTCAAGAATGTATTCAACTGCTGCTGCACTTGCTCCGGTAGCTACTGAAACAAGCTGTTCTGGGGTCTTGAATTTGCCTACCGAAGCCATCAGACTCTTTTCAATGACATCAGTTACTGCTTCAATGATTCCCATTACCATATCATCCTTGCACATATTAAAGGTGGACTGGGATATGTGGTGGGCTACGTCACCGACGCAATAAGCCGGAATGGTTACGATATTTGCATAATGAACCTTGTCATCTATGGCTGCCTGAACTACCGGTTCCATTACCGTCCGGTATTCCTGCATATATTTTCTACAATCAAACGAATTCTGACCAAGGGAATCCATCAGTTCAGCCTGGGCTAAAACCGGATGCTCATAGATAGATGCAAGCATATCAATTTCTTTCTTTGTTGCAGATGTAAGTGTCTCTCCTGCTTCAACGGCATGGGCAAAAAAGTCTCCAACTCCATAACTGGTATTCATTCCCCATGATTTCGCTGCAAGAATGGCCTTTTTATGATCATCCGGAATTGATGTCTCTTTTAGAATCTGGTTAACAACATTGCTTGTACTTCCGGGAACGAGGGCGAAATCAACAACACAGGTTGGCCCATAAAATCCAGCATATCTGCGGGAAGATTCACGCCCGATTAGTGCCTCACTCATTTGTATCTGTTTAATAAAAGTTGCAAGACTCTTTTTGAAGTCAGGATCCTTGTCACACAGAATCTCTAAGATGACCGGAGTCTGATAGTGCTCAACAAATGGATCATCTTCAGGCCGTATAGTTTCAGTTAGTTTTGAAAGAATAGTGTAGTGCGCTTTTACGGATTCTTTATGGAGATCAATTACTGCCGTACTCTGTCCTGTTGTCGCTTTCATTCCTTCTACAGCATCAAGATAGGGTTTGGCATCAGACATTACAAATGAGGTTCCGCGTTTCTTTTTGATGGTAGTAACATCTGCCCGCTGCGCTGCCATTGCTTCCTTAATCATCTTCTCATACAGTTCTTTCATGGTAATTACTCCAGTGGCAGTGTACCTGTGAAAGGGATATCTGAATGATGAGAGTTTTGCATCCATTCAAAGACTAACCGGGATTCCCCTTAAATTCGAAAATATCACAGGAATCATCCAGACATTATATTCTAAAAATCACCTGTGAATTGGTGCAGGTACTTACTGTCAGATTGGTTATTACTCGTGAATGCATATAAGGGTATCAGAAATATCTGACTAAAAAGAAGGATTATGACCAGATCATCCGGTATATAATGAAAGCCATCCAGGAGAAGACTGCAGTCAGGGGGATCGTGATAATCCAGGCGGTAACAATACGTCTGACTGTACTCCACTGAACCGCTGAACTTCCCTGAGTAGCCCCGACACCCATTATACACCCGCTGATTGCATGGGTGCTGGAAACCGGAACACCAAATAGAGTTACAAAGAGAAGGACTAATCCACCACCTGCTTCAGCGCAGAATCCCTGATACGGCCGAAGATGGGTTATTCTCTTAGCCATGGTCTGTACTATTTTCCATCCGCCAGTTAGTGTTCCAAGAGATATTGCAGCACTTGACATAAGAATGACCCAAAGCGGAACGGTAAAATCAGAAAGCACTCCTGCAGTTACAAGCATTGCGGTAATGATACCCATTGCATGCTGTGCATCGTTGCTACCATGACCAATGCTATAAAATGACGCTGAAACAATCTGGAGTTTGTTAAAAACAGCATTCATTTTCTTTTGTTCTTTATTCCTGCTAACCCGGATAGTCAGGCATCCAATAATAAACGCCAGAAAAAATCCAAGAGAAGGAGATATTACAATAAACAGAATAATTCCAAGCAATCCTGATATCGGGAGTATATGCAGAGCGATTGAGACAGGAATTGATAATACAAATCCAAAATATGCTCCGATTATTGCATAGTTTTTAAGATTGGGCTCCTGAAAATGTGAAGCCAGAAGAGTGAGGATGCCGGCACCAAGCAAGGCTCCACAGATACCAATAAGAACCAACCCCCCTATGAGCTGGAGTGTTGGGAGAATGATTACAGAAACACCGCCAAATGCTATCGCTGAACCGACAAGTCCACCAACCATTGCATGCGTTGATGATATTGGCACTCCGAGGTATGCTGTTGCATATATCCAGAATGATGCAACAAGGATGCCAATAATGATGACTTCAATAGTTAGCCATCCAGGAACAATAATTCCTTTTCCAATTGTTTTTGCAATAGCAGTTGTAAAAAAAAGTGGTCCGATAAGGTTAAAAAATGCAGCAAGACCTACTGCCTGAAGAGGGGTTAAAACACGGGTGGCCACAATAGTTGCAATTGAATTTGCTGCATCATGGAGCCCGTTTAAAAAGTTAAATAGCAGGGCCACTGCGATTCCGGCGATAAGAATGGGCTCCATCATAAATCACGAATGGCGTATACTAATATCTGAAAGGACGTTTGCTACATCCTCACATTTATCAGTTGCTGTCTCGAGGCATTCATAGATATCTTTTAATTTTATTATCATAATTGCATCAAGACCTTTGAATAATTGCTGAATACCCCGGCTCAGAAGATCATCTGCAAGATTTTCAAGTCGGTTAACCTCAATTCCACAAGAATCAAGTCCGGGAGAATTTTTTGAATTTCTTATGGATGCCACACCACATTCAAGTTGCACAACTGAAAGTCGTATCAATTGAGCAAAATCCTGCATATAACAATCAAATTCAACAACACCGTAATTTATCATCTTCTCAGCTGAATCATCAATATAATCCAAGATATCATCGAGAGCAGTTGCGAGTCGTGAAATTTCTAGAGGATCTAAAGGGGTTATAAAAGTCCGGTTCAGGTTTTCATATATTTCATGCGTGATCATATCTCCCTGATGCTCAAGATCTTTTATACGTTTATATGCAGTTACACGATCAGTTTTGTTATTCACCATCTGTTCAAGTTCTTCAGCGGATTTGACGACAATGTGGGCCAGACGCTCGAAGAGGTCAAAAAACACCTTGTCCTGAGGTATAAGCCACTCTTTGATCCCCACGGTTAATCGCACATGATTGCTTTCGAGAGGCTAAAAATGCACCGCTTTATTCCTGATAATATATTGGAAAATCTCCAACTTTTAAAAATAAGAGATTAAGATGTAATTACACCCATAACTTCCATAAATTTATCAGGAGGCACAGTTGCTATCTCAGGATAGGTAATATTTGGGAGATGGTAACAGCGCATTACCTGATACTCAAGCCAGGATCCATAGAGTGACAATGCCGCAGTGCGCATTGGAACATCCTGAGCAAACCCTTCCGCACTTCTGTTCTGAACCATAATAGAATTAATTACATCGATACTGCGTATGGCGCCGGTCTGATACTGGTTTTTCAGGCCGCTGACTGCAGATGAAAGATTATATCCATTTGTTTCGTTAATATTTTTCATGAGCCGGATCTTTGCATAATCTGCAGACAGATTCAGCATTTGAGGAACATCAGACCCAAAACCTGCTGCTCCATCCAGTCGACCCTTTATATCAAAAAAGTCAGGAATCCAGTACTGGTTCATCAGAAAGAGGAACTGTTGATCATCTGAAGTTGTAGTTATGCCTGATGACCCGTCTGTTGAAGTGAGCGTGGGAGTAAGGTTTACCGGATTTGTCTGATTCACTGAGAGAGTCTGATTTACCAGGACAGACTTATTAGCCATAGTTATATTTGATGCACAAACCGGTGAAGCGATCAAAAAAAAGACAATCAAAAAAAGAACTACTCGTGATCTCATCTTATCCATGATGAGGTGTATCCGGATATTATTATTTCGGATAATACCTTGGAAGTTTTAAGAATTCGAATATGTCGTAAAGCTGAGTATGATGATCGTTCATTACACATATATATTTGCAAAGCATTCTCTTATCTATTAATTGTAACGTTGCAGATCCTTTCATAGATAAATCATTGAGTAACTGGATATTTGGATGTCGGATAGGATAATTAAGATGAAGGGACCTCTGCAAAATGAGTAACCCGGAAGAAATCTCTGCAGGGATGAGTATGCGGGTTTTACATGTAGATGATGAACCTATGATCTGCGATGTAACCCGTCTATGTCTGGAACGAAGCGGTAAATTTACGGTAGATGTAGTTAATTCTCCATCAGAAGCACTTGAACGGTTAAAACAGGAGCCATACGCCTGCATAATTTCTGATTATGAGATGCCCTCAATGAACGGGCTTGAACTTTTAAAAGAGATCCGTTCATTTGATCCAGATATTCCCTTTATTCTTTTTAGCGGCAGAGGACGAGAAACCGTAGTTATTGAAGCGATCAATTCAGGAGCAGACTTTTACATCCAGAAAGGAGGAGATCCAAAAAGTCTCTTTGCAGAACTTAACCATAAGGTAGATTATGCGATTAGTAAAAGGAACAGCAGAATCGCATTAAAACGAAGAGACGCAATTTTGGAGGCAATAAGTTTAGTTGCAACCCTGTTTCTCTCAGAAGACTCATTCGATGCTGCCTTATCAGAATCTATAACATTATTCGGCCTTGCCACAGAAGTAGATAAGGTACTGGTATTCAGGCATGGCACCACCCATCAGGAAGATGAGAAAGCTCATTATGAATGTATATGTGCCTGGAACCGGTTAGAAGAAGTTAATCCCGCAGATATGCTGGCTATTACCCCGGAAATTTCATCAGAAATAATTGAGATTATCTTGAAAGGAAAACCAGTTATTGGTTCTTCTGTAACATTACCAGATAATTTCGTTTCATTTCTCCATCAATACAACATAAAAACTCTGGCATTATATCCAATAATCTCTGAACGTGATGTAATCGGGATGATATCATTTTGTGATTGTCTTAGTGAGCGAGTCTGGGCACCGATTGAAATAGAAGCAGTAATGGCAGCTTCATCAATAATCGGATCTGCAATTCGTCATAACAGACTTCAGTCAAAGTTGGTTGCAGCCAAAGAGCAGTATGAATCGATGTACACAATGATGCATCAGCTCTGCGATTCTGTCCCAGATATGCTTTGGGCAAAAGATCTTGAGGATAAATTTATATTCGCAAATAAAGAGGCAATAGTAAAATTGCCGAACTGTCTGCAATCTCAATCTCATTGGGCTATGGTTGACAGTGATTCTCCCGCATCATATCTCAAAGATAACGATAGGAGTTCCCCTCTCCCCATTATCTCAGTTTATGAAGAACCAGATGCAGAAAATCAGGGAACCCGCAGATATTCTGCCGAATGGGAGAATGGAGGAGAGCCGGTTTACATCGACATAAAACAAATACCGTTTCATTCGCATGATGGTGAGATACTTGGAACAGTTGCAGTAGGTCGCGATGTTACTGATGAACGCAGAAGAGAGGATGAGATCAACGACGAGAGGAAAAAATATTCTGCAATTTTCCAGCAGATTCCAATCGGCCTTATTACCTGTTCTCCATGCGGCACAATATTAAATATGAATGATAAGGCAATCGGGCTTTTGAGTTGTGAAAAAAAATCATTTCAAGGTTTACATATCAGTGTTCTTTCAAATATTGCAGATAAAAACCTTATCAATGATTTTTCCAAAGCTCTTATACAAAAAGAAACCGTATATCGAAGAGAGGAATTCACCGATATAAATGGAGATGCCAGGACCCTTCATTATCAGATTCAGCCTCTTCTCAATGATGATTCAGTAGTTACTGATCTTCTCATCACAATAGATGAGCATTATCAGCAAATCTAAAGCCAAAAACGCAAAACCAATAAAATAAATTATAAGAGGGATACCAGGTCTCTGAGCACTGCTGTGGGATCCTCTGCCTTTACCACACTGGATGCAAGCAAAACCCCAACAGTTCCGAGATCAATGGCTGTTTTTACACATTTTCCTGAGTGAATCCCTGCACCGGTCAAAACCCTGACATCAGGATTCACATTCTGAACTGCCCGGACAGATTCAGTGATTATTTCGGGATTCGATTCGGAGACAGATATTTTTCCTCCAATGAGTTCTGGCGGCTCAATCGCAACAAAATCCGGTCCAAGCGTTGCAATCGCCTGTGTTGTTGCAACATTATTTGAACAGACACACGAGATCATCCCTTCCTGCTTAAGTGCGGTAACATTTTGTTCAATATCTGCAATTGAAAGACGGTATTCAGAGTGGTTCACAAGCGAACCAATTGCTCCAACTGCTTTTACTGCTGCCAGCGGATTTCTACCGGTGAATGCACCCGGATTTATCGGATCAATGTGCTGAGAAAAAACAGGGAGTCCATAATGATGTCTGATTGGATGAATATCCATAATCATTGGTGCGAGGGCAATTGTAATCCCGCTTTCATCAGCTACTTCCCGTGCAGCTTTTGCTATCCGGTGTGCACCATGCCCGATTGATTCCTGGTAACACTTCAGATTTACAAGAATAATCGGTGATTTCAAAATGCCTGATGTCATATCCGATACTATAGGGGTTATTACTATTAAATAAATGTATTATCAGGTCAGGGAAATCAATCATCGCATAAAGGTATATGAATTAAATAACCTGACAAAGCCCTGATTTAGTTCAAAAAATATGGTTCTCATAAACTCCAGACACCTTCAGATGACGAATCCTCTTCCATAATAACCGGTTCTTCCTCACCCTCCGGAGTATAATTGCCGTCAAAGTCAGCAATTATTGTCTTTTCTTTCCCTTTAACTACTTCAAAATTCTGATTAATCGGTTCAAATCCTTCTAATGATATCGTCACTCCATAAGCACCGGGATTGAGCAGGGTTATGAGGGTAGGGGTAAGTTCTGGCTGGATAAATCCGTTTAATGTCACTTCAGCCCCTTCCGGTGAACTTACGATTCGAAGGTCTCCGAAATCTGGATCTGATGAAGGAGGATCATCAACAGAAAATGATCCGGACTCGTTACCTACTGTATTTGTGGATGCTGAACCAGAACCTGACGTTACGGCGGATGACTGAATACTTAACGAGTTTCCAAGTGACGTTGAAGAACCACCAATTGAAGAGGAATACATGCCATCTACATTTGTACTTTTACTATAGGAAATTGACAACGCCGTTCCTGCATATGAGCATATAAAAACAAATAGGAGGCAAAATATCACATATGATTTCCAATCTTTCATTTTGACACCTTGTTAGTTATGTAACAGATATTCAATCAGAAATACTTTATGTAAAAAAAATCATGAGAGAATCATTTTTCTGATAACCAAGCCATCTATATCCAAAAATACTAAGCCCCCTTCTCTAATCTGAGAATATCCTGATCCTTGAATTGCAGCAATCCGGGATATCTCACCTGTATCAGTAGAATAACTCATAATTTGCGGTTCAGGCCCATTCAGATCTTCAAAGGTTATCATATTTCCATGAATTGAAGGCCGTACCTGATCACCGATTGCAGATGTAATCACCTGCTCAATCCCAGAGGATATATCAAAAAGGTAAATATCTGCATTATCATCCCTCCAGTCTTCATACACAATCTTTTCTCCGGAAATATCAGGATTCATCCGTTCGCCGCCTTCTGATATTACCTGTTCAGATTCAGAACTGATAGTATAAAGATACACATTGGATGTTCCTTCTCTTACATCTTCATAGACGATGTAATCTCTATGTACTGCCGGATTTTTCTTCTCACTCTCTCCTGATGCAATAACGGTCCTTTCTCCTGAAGCAATAGTATAAAGCACAATGTCATACCGTGAACCAAAGTCACCTTCTTCAACATAGACCAGAGATATACCATCAGTATAGGGGGTTTTCTGGATGATTGAATCATCAGTAACCCTGATTATTTCCCCGGTTATAAGGTTTTTCAGAATAACATCAGATTCTGCTCCTCCGGTAGTCCAGGTGGCATAATCTCCACTCATGGACGGCTCTTTCTGCCCTCCTTCATCAAAGGTAACAGGTTCGGCAATTCCGGTGTCAGCATCATGAATATATACAATACTTTTCCCATCTTCTATCTGGGACCAGATAGTTTTTGAACCAGAAATAGCTGGATCCGATTTAATCGCTATACTGTCACCTATGACCAGCATCCCGGCATCCGTGGAATCTCCTGTTGATGCCTCATCCCCATCTCCTTCAGCAGTAAAGGTTGCATCTTCATCACCTCCCTTAGATAAAACTGCATTAACTTCAACGATTCCACCGGAAGGCATAGTAACATCTTCTTTGTATGTATCGTACCCTTCAAGTTTTAACTCAACATAATGCTGACCAGGATTGATAAGTGTTAGATCAACCGGAGATTTATCTGGCTGCATAAATCCGTTCAGGAATATATCTGCTCCTTCAGGTGAGGAAGTTACTTTAATCGTTCCAAGATTTGCAAGTGGATCAAAATTATCTTCACCAGAAAGAAGATCTGCCTGGATTGTCACCGTTTCTTTTGGTGTAACCTCTACATCCTGTGTAAATGGCTCATATCCATCAAGAACCAGACCCACGGTATAGGTTCCAGGCATCAGATCAGTAAGAATCACCGGAGTAACTGCACCAATTTCAAACCCGTTTAAAGTTATTGCAGCTCCCTGAGGTGATGAAGAGATATCCAGTTTTCCAAAAGTATCTACAGATCCGGCATCTACCGGTGCATCAGCTGACAGAGGGGTCAGGCTACGGGTGATAAATACCTGACCGCCAGGCCTGATTACTGCAGTGACAATTTCTGGTTTATACCCTTCTTTTCGAAGAGAGATCCGATAATCTCCCGGTGCGATATTCTGGTTTAGCAGCGTTCTTCCTGCAGGCCAGTTATTGATATACACATCTGCTCCGGAAGGGAGAGTTTCGATTACTAATGTTCCGGCCCGTGCATCATCAATTATACCCGGTTGTCCGTCAGTCCCCTGGTCTCCACCAGGGATGATGATGATAATATTTCCATCATTATCTTTTTCAAAGACATGTGATAGTGAAGCGGTTTGATCTGCAATAACCGTGGCTGATTTTAACGGGGAAATTGCATTTTCAAGAATGAAACGAGCCTGATATGTCCCGGTCGGAATATTTGTGATTGTTACCGGTGTAACCTGATTGAGAACCATACCGTTTAACTCGATCATGGCCCCTGATGGATCAGAAGTAAAAGTGATTGCTCCGGTGTTTCTTAATGGTGGCTGCTCGCGAACCAGAGTAATTGTTTCTGATGCCTGATCTCCTTCGATTACTGATACCGTTTTTGTCTGTGATATATAACCCGGTTTGGTTGCAATTATCTGATGAGTACCTGGCTGGACTGGGTAACCAGTAACCGGAGTAGCCCCGGTATTTGTCCCATCAATACTAATTTCAGCAGCTTCTGGTATTGATATGACCGAAAGAGTTGTCTGGGCATCATCAGGTCCGATTTCTGTGAGTGTTACAGATACCTCTGTTACTTCATCAGCCTTTACCTGTGCTGTTTCTTTCCCTGATTTATATCCTGATTTTTTGACTTCAACAACATGATCACCCTCAGCAACAGTAATTTCGTTTGTTGGAGTAGTCCCAGCCGGATTACCATCAATTGTTACTTCTGCACCATCCGGAACAGATGTAACTACAATTTTTCCTTCCGGTTTTTTTGCTGATGTATCAAAAGTAAGGGGGATTTCTACTTCTTCGCCCGGCTTTACAGATTGGGTAGTTTTGACCGTTGGATATCCGGCGAGCGTTCCGGTTATGGTATGTTCAAATCCAGGGATGACCTCTATACTAGAAGTAGGTGTGGTTCCGACCATTCTGCCATCAATATACGCTGCTGCACCAGAGGGTTCTGACGTAATCGTTATCTTCCCTTTTTCTGGTTTCTGGTTTTCATCTGCTGGTGTTGCAAATATCTGTGTTGCATAATAACACCCGTCTCCACATTCGAAAACACCAACGCCCAGCTTCGTATTCTCACAGATACCATTTTGGTTCATGATGTTTTTATAATGAGGAGGACTGTTTTTCCATCCGTCCATTATCTTCTGCGTGGCATCAGTGCAGGAAGTATCGGTGCATCCGGAACCATCTATCAGAACCGGATTATGCCCGATGTTTTCTGCGATACAGGTATATTTATAGCCAGACATCTCGAATCGTGTTTTAAGACCGTCAGGAGCTTTGCCGATAAGATCATGAGTAAAGGTCGTATCTTTATCTAACTTGTTTTTATCTTTTTCACAAAGAAGAGCACTATACTGACGGGCCATCTCATCAAGGAATGAATCTCTGACATAATCACCACCGGTATACATCTCATTGGTTTTTGCAAAGATCTCATCTTCAACACATCTGGTATCTGATGGCTCCTCTGCTTTCATCATCGGAGGTTGCTCATCAGGAGTTGTTGTTTCAGGTGCCTCAACAGGTTCCTCCTGAGTCTCTTCCGGTGTTACCTCGGGTGTTACTTCAGAAGGACCGACCGGTGACTCCTCTTCAGGGGCATCTTCTCCGACATAATCACTGGTAAACGATGAGGTTTCTATACCCTCTTTCAGCACTTCGATAACGATGGGTTCTCCAGCTTGTTCATGTCCGTCAGAGAATGTTGTAGTGACCGATACTTCGTAGATTCCTTCAGTCAGATATTCGTGGGTGAACTTCTGTTCTGATGATGTCTGCCCGTCTCCAAGATCCCAATTCCAGCCATTTGCAACAATATCAGGTTTATTGGTAGATGACTGATCTTCAAGCCGCACGGTAAGAGGTGCAAACCCTTCACGGGGCTCACCAGTCTGGATAAGATAATACTCAGTCGGAGAGTCTTTTACAACTTCCCAGTCTGATGTTTCAATTCCTTCACTCTTTTCTGGTTCTACCACTACTACTTTGCGAGTATTGCTCTCCTGAACATATCCGTCAGAGAATGTTACCGTTTCCTTTACAGTATAGGTCCCTGCAGTTTCGTAGGTATGGGAAGTAATTTTCCCAGAACCGGTATTTCCATCACCAAAGTCCCAGTCTCTTTGGGTGACATACACCCCACCGGTAGCATATGAATGATCCGTGAAGGTTACTGGAAGTGGAGCGATACCATAGAGTGGTGCAACTGATATCTGAACATAGTATTTGATAGTCTCATACACTTTAATGGGGCCTCCAACAACCAGAATCTCACCATCTGAATAGGTAACAGTGTGTCTGACATCATATGTTCCTGAATCAGGGTAGTTGTGGGTGAAGGTCTTCTCATCGGTTATCGTGGTTCCATCCCCTAAGTCTGAGCTCAGATGGGCAACCGTCACACCATGAGTTGCATATGATTTATCTTCAAAACTCACGAGTAGCGGAGCTTCTCCACTCTGCGGTTCAGGTGCAAGTTCAGCATAATAATAGACCTTCTCTTCAGGAATTACCTTCTGACTTACAGTAATTACTCCCTGCTGAGTGGAGGTCTTTCCATCTGAATATACAACTCCGCCAGTCCAGGAGAAGATTCCCGGCTTTGTGAATGTATGGGTGAATGTCTGTTTATTTGATCTGATATCACGTATTCCGTCATTAAAAGACCAGGCCCATGCAACCGGGTATACCCCGGTAGATGCAGAAGATGAATCTTTGAACGTAACAACAAGAGGAGCCTCTCCTTCAGTTGGCGTTGCGGTCATCTTTGGATAATATTCAACCACCCTGATATCAGGCGTCAGGATTCCGGTGAGAACATGCCCGTCAGAGAAGGTAACGGTATCTGTTACCCGGTATACTCCGGGAGAGGTAAAGGTATGGCTGAATGATTGTTCTGATTTTGTTGATCCATCACCAAGATCCCATTTCCATGCTGCTGGCGTTATTCCTGATGTTGCATAAGACATGTCAGTAAAGTCAACCGTTAAGGGAGCCTCACCCTGGACCGGATTGTCGCGTGCTATGACATAATAATCAACATGAGGAGCTGGTGTTGGTTCTAATGTAACAGGCCGTGGGATAGGAGTCGTGGCCGGGGTCGGAGTCTGCGTTGCAGTAGGGGGAGCCCCTCCACATTCAGAACCATCCATAGTTTTGCCACTTTCCCAGTAAATTGTGAATTCCGGTATTTCACCTTCAGGGTCAAATGGAATCTCTTCTTCATTAGCTGTGGTCTTTTCAGATCCATCCGGCATAATCCAGACAACTTTTTGTACTGTATCACAATCAGATTCTGCATTTACACCAATGACTGATTCTGATTCACCAGTTGGTAATTCATATCCACTTGCAAATAACCCACATGAATATTCTGAACACTCTGGTGGAACAGGAGTTGGTTGTGCAGTAACCGTTGGTTTAACATCCCTGAACCATTTTTCATTGTTATTCTCATTCGATTCCTTAACCTGACCCTCATCGGTATAGTTACTATTGTCAGCATACACTTTCAGATCATATTTTCCAGTCAAAGCAGTTCCCGGAATTTTTCCGGTTAGTGTTTTAGTAATGGTTTCACCAGAACCAAGACCACTTACTGAAATCTCTTCAAGTTTGACATCTTTCTGATAATTTTCTACCGGAAATACCCATCCACCGATAATAAACGGTCCCGCTTTATCTCCGCCTTTATTGGTTACGGTAACTTCAACACTAAAGGTTTCACCCGGTTTTACTGTTGATGCCGGATTCAGAGTGTTTATCGTCAGGTCAGGAAGCGTGCCGGATGGGGTGGCTGCCTGCGTAATTTCAGGTGTCTTTGTCGGAGTTACTGTGGGTGTTGTTTTCCCTTCTGATACCACTATCTTTGCAGATGAACCGACACTCACTTTCCCATCTGAAAATGTTACCGTGGGGGTCACAGTATATGTTCCTGGCACTGAGTACGTATGTGAGAATTCTTTCTCTTTTTTAGTGGTACCATCACCCATATTCCATTCATATCCTACCGGAACCACACCTTTTGTTGCATATGATTCATCAGAGAATTTTATGGTCAATGGGGCAAAACCCTCCAGTTTGTCAGCTTTAGATTTTACATGGTAATCAACGTCAGTTCCCGAAGGCTTGACAGACTGACCACCGGTTCCGGATGGTGTCGGCTGACTTGTTGAAGTAGTGGATGCAACCGGTTGATATGCCCTTATTGCAGCAGCCTGACCGGTGCTTACTTTACCATCAGAAAACCGCACTTTCGGGATAACTTTGAATGTTCCTGGTGTGGTATACGTATGAGTAAAATCCTTTTTTGTCTCTTTAGTACCATCACCAAGATCCCATTCCCAGCCAACAGCAGTAACACCTGCTGATGCATATGATTCATCCCAGAAATGCACATTAAGGGGAGTATATCCTTCCAGTTTATCAGCTTTTGACTGCACGTGGTAATCCACAGCCGTTCCTGATGGTTTTGAAGATGAAGGAGTCGTTACAGAATGGGAAATACTGACGATACTTGTCGGGACATAATACCCGCTGTCATAGGGATCACTTCCAGAGCATTCATATCCTGAACAAGGTGTTGCCGAACAGGTCTGGAATACCAGTAACGTTAATAATAGCAGTACCAAAGTTAGGAGTAATCGTTTAGATTTCATAATTATTCTCTGAAAATATGATATGAAAACTAATTATAAGAATGTAACTGAATGTCAGTTATTATAAAAAACAATATATTTAAGTTGTAGAAAGAATTAAGCCATTAATTGTTAAAATTACTAAAAACAATACTATTTTATAAACCGCTACATATCAAAAGAACTATATAAAAATGATGAAGACGATATATTTTTACCTTCAAATATCTTCAAATTCGACGATAAAATAAAAAAGAACCAAGATTATTTACTCATTTTCCAATAGAAAAAATCATAAACCGATCCCTAATTTCTGTGGGGGTTATCGTAATATTTTGCGCTTGAGTATTTCCAGGCTTCAGGATCACATGAATAAATTCTGTACCTGATCGTTCTCTACATTTGAAGCCATGATACAACTCCTCAAATGTGTGAACCTTCCAGGTATTTTTTATACCATATGCCTGGGCAACCAATTCAAGGTCCACCGTAGTTGCAGCCGGTGTACATTGATTGCCCGTGCTGCCAAAGGCTCCGTTATCTAAACATATAATTGTCAGGTTATTTGGTTTTTCTGCAGCTACAACCGACAGGACTGAGGAACCAAGAAGACTACCGTCTCCGTCAAGCACTACTACATCTTTTTTTGATCCTATTGCCAGTCCAAGACCGATCGGTGTTGCCTGAGTGTAGGAGCCGAGCATGTAAAAGTTACCATCGCGATCACATGCAGCATGTAACTCTTTTGAGGGTACACCTATATTTGAAACAACCAACTCGTCTGTCAGCAATTTGGCAACCGTTTCAATGGCATCAGCCCGTTGCATGACCGGGGATACTATCTCTTTATGGTAAGATAACAGAACAGTTCTGCACCGGTCCGGATGTAATGGAGTTATTACCGGCTGTTCTCCATCCCATATCTTTGGTGAGACAAGTACTACATGAACACGGTTATTCTGATATGCATCATCAATCGCATCCGCAATCCGGTAAATATCTTTGGGTTCTGCTATGATGGTATGAGAGATACCATATAGTGTCAGCAGCTCTGGAATCTTAGCATTGAACGGAATCTGGGCAGGTATTTTTTCTAGATAGTACCCTCGCCAGCTGGCAAGGATTGGAAGAGCAAGACCATAAAGCTCAGGAAGGGTCATAATCGCATTCAGGGAGTTTCCAAGTCCTGAACTCTGCATTTGAAGAATACATCTTCTCCCTGAAAGATACATACCGGAGCAGATCCCGATTCCATCTTCTTCACGGGGAACCGTGATATATCTGAATTGGGTTTCAAGGAGAGAGCAGAGGTCTTTTGTTCTGTCACAGGGAAGAGATACAACAAACTCAACCCCTTGTTCCTTCAAAATTTCCACTACTTTTTCTTCAGACATATTGTGACACCCATGTTGTTACCTGCCTTTTAATTGAATTTGTACATTGTTCATTCAAAACATTTTCGACCTTAATATCCGGAGGATGGACTATACGCATATCCTGATTGATAATTTCATATCCTCCACCAGTTATTGACAAAAGAATTGTTGCTTTTGGATCAATCACCTGGTTATGTACTGCTTTTATGAAACCTGCAACACAGACCGCTGCAGCCGGGTCAGGATCAATGCCTTCAAGCCGGTGAAATAACGCTCCTGCTTCTCTTGCAGCTTCAGAAGAGACAGAGTCCATCAATCCGCCTGTTTCAGAAAGAGCATCATATACGCCCCCAGGTATTGCATATGGTGGAGCCCGGTTTGTCAGAACATCAGAATACACCTGTGATATTGCTCCTTTGGCATCCGGCATATCCAGATCAGGGATAATCTCCCGCCTTCCTGCCTGCCATGCCCGGACCATGGGAATGAAGGGTTCATTTTGTATGAGGAGCAGACGAGGAAGATCAGATCCAAATCTCCCATCTTTTATCAGTCTTATCGACGCCTCCCATGCGGCAATTCCCCCGGTCCCGCTCCCTACGCCCTGTATATACCAGTCTGGCATCTTTCCGATTGTCACTGCTCCTTCAAGCATAACTGTACCCATACCATCACGACGGGCTACATTTTTTGCTCCTCCTTCAGAGTAAATGCCCGGTATAGAGCAAAGGGCATTTCCTAACGTGATCGCATCAGTATAATCACCATCAACGGTGATGAGCAGAAGATTTTTTGCAGGGAGCGTTGTCCAGATTCTCTCTCTGGCAGATACAGGTACAACAATTATTACCGGCTGGTCAGTCTCTGCTGACACCTGGGCAAATGCCCGTCCGGTATTTCCTGCAGAAGACACGAGGATTACTCCGGATGTTCTCTCCCGAAGTCTTACAACAGTAGGATACGCTTCAAACTCTTTAAACGATCCGGTGTTAACATATGCATCACGAAGTGGCCAGTACCCCGAAAAACCAATCCATAGGTTTTTAAGACCGAGATGAGCGGCAAGCATAGAACTCTTAAAGCATATCGGAGAAGAACAGGTAGGAAGCGATCCCATGACCGGTAACCAGTCCCGATATTTGAAGATCCCCGGAAGGTTCCGGAGTGTCAGTGATTTTGCAGAATAATCTGCCCGAAGCAGACTAAAGCATCCGGTTTTACAAGTAAGAAGGTACGTATCAGAAAATTGTTTTTTGCATACCGGACAGGTAAGCAGATAATGTTCGTCCATAATATCACGTTATATCAACATTACAATCAGACTAAAAATTCATGATGCTGAATCATTTTCTGCAACTTTCTTGCGATCTGCAGACCGCGACGGCGATCAGACTGACGCAGGACAATCGGAATATCACCTTCAGAAAGATTAAGACATCCGAATGATCCCTGATAGGCTCCCTCTTTGCAGGCATTGACACAGGTTCCACAGCAGAAACAGGTGAGGTGATTGATATCACCAGATTTCTGTATTGCATCTACCGGACAGATCGACTGCACAGCGCAGGGATCGCATTTCAGACATTTTTCAGGATTATATGTAACGGCCCGTGAGGTTCCGGTCCAGACCCGATCATAAGAACTCATTGCAACCTGCTGCCGGTCAGCAATATCCATTACCGGCAGGGAAATATCACAATCCCGTACCATCAGATTTTGCAATGTAGAAACGTCAAGAACAGGAATCGCAGTCCCGATACTGGTCAGGCATTCAGGACCGGCAGAGGTACAAAAACCTCCACAAAGGGAAGGATCCATCTGCGTCATATCTCCATGGACTGCAATATTGGGTTTTTGTGGACTGCTTCGTGTTCCCTGGCCGATAACATACCCACTTCCTCCATTGAGAAGTATAGGAGTTCCCGGGGTTAAGAACCGCAGATCAGGATCGTTTTCTATAGGATTTATTTCACCACAACCTGAAACCGTAGCCTGGGTACCTGATCCTTCAAGAGGAAGAACTGAAAAGATAGTCTGCTGAGAAACCGGCGCCCGGTTGATTATTGCCGTATAATTTTTAAATGCGCTTCGAGTGGTGAATAGTCGGGCATGAGGCAGTTCATGACCGGATATATCGGTTTCATACGTTTTTCCCCCGGCAGTTACCGTGGCATGTATTTGATTGTCTGCAATGATATCCTGAAAGAGGTGTCCACCCCCATACCGATAATCTGCGTGAGCGGTGCCATATACGATGAGATCAACCAACCCCAATCGCTCATTAGGACAGGGGCCGGCAATTGCAGGAACTCCGTTCAGAGTTATGGTATCAGCCTTGACAAATACGCCCGGTGGCGCCACCGGAACTGATAAAACGGCATACGTTCCAGACATTACACCGCAGGTTCCACAGGTGACAACATCAACTTCAGGTCCATTTTCAGTTTCACAGATGCGCTTTTTTAATTCTGCTGCAGTAAGAACGATAGCAGTACCCTCGTGAATCTTCCTTCTAATATCTTCAAGCCTGTTCATAGTAATCTGATATCCTCAACTCTGACATGCAGACCGGCTTTTGTGCCAAGAATCATATTCACCACCCCGGTATGTCCAAGATTCATCATACAAAATCCAGGGAGAAATCGCATCCTCTTGCCAAAAATCGGTTCTTTTAACACCGGAACAGCGATTCCTTCAAATCCGATTATATGATAGGCCTCCAGATCTTTAACTTCCTTACCCCGCGACCAGGCAGGACCTACAACATGACAGGTAAGAACTCCGGAGACCATACTTGCAGATAATACAAGGAGAACATGCTGAACCGGACATCCAGCACCCATCGGTCTTCCGGTTACGATATCGCCTGGTTGAATATTCCATTTTTCTACAAGATCGGATCTGAATGGAAGAAGCAGTTTTCTTGCTGATACCTCACCGGTAAGCGGTTCCAAAACAAATTCAACAGGGTCACCAAGGATATCCCGATCCGGGTAATGCGTCAGGGGAGGGGCTACCCCTTGTGTTTCATTCAGATAAAACGGGCAATCAGACTTACGTTTTTCTTCTTTTTTAACCATTTCCATAAAGGTATTACAGTCTTTAAGCCCACAAGCACCGCAGTTTCTGCCCGGAGGAGTCCAGGGCATTGATCAATCCCCCCGAAACAGATAATCAGCACCGTCAAGTTTCCTGATAACACCGAAATGATTGTGCCATCCAATACTCGTTTTACCGATACAAACGGTGCAGACACCAAGCGGAGGAATACCACGAAGGGTGATAGACTTCTGGTCCTCTATAACCGGCCCTTCACTAATGGCCCTAATTAGATACCGAAGGCCGGTTCCCTGAATTGCGTTCGTTTCTACAACTTCAACCAAGCTGCTGATTCCCCGGATACGTTCCCTGAACACCTCTTTTTCTGCCTGGGTAACAAGATCAATGCGTGTTACGACTGCAATATCTGCAAGTGCAATCATAGGAGCCATTTTTACCGGTGAATGAATGCCTGACACTGCTGAAAGAACTACAATACCAAGAGACTGGGTTGTATACGGGGTGCAGCGAAGACAAAGACCCGCACTCTCGACAATAAGATAGTCGGAAGGTAGTTCAGATGCCCAGGTAATTGCATCATCCATAATCATGATACCTGCATGATCCGGACAGAGATCGCCTGAATATACCTTCTTTGTTGGTATTCCAAACTCAGCTGCGAATTCTTCATCCTCTGTTGCAGTAACTACATCAATTTTCAGATAAGCAAATCTGCTATCAGGCATTGATTTAATAACCTGCCTGATTACAGCAGTTTTACCTGTTGATGGGGGCCCGGCTACAATAATAAGTCGCATGATATTATGCCGGAATAGTAGTTGTGATGAGTTCTCCGGCCCGGATCAACTCACGTACCTGGGATATGGCATTATCATAAGCCATCATCTGCTTTAATACGAGATGTTCTGAACCATTTGGAGTGATAACCTTTGCAACGGCCCCATCCTGCATAACGATCCTTCGATCTGACAGGAGGGAGACAAGTGGATCATGGGTTACAAAAAGTAGTGCTTTATGGTACGTACGAAGCGCCTGAATGACACGTTCCTTAAATATCCCTGCATTTTCAACCTCATCAAGAAGAATAATCGGAGTATTGGATATGAGAATTGCGTCTGCGACCATGAGTGATCGGGTCTGACCTCCGGAGAGCTGCGTCATTCTTACCGTTCGCCGTATTGCTTCTCCGGTGAACTGGTTTGCCAGATCAATAGTGCATCCGACAAGATCCTGCCCATGAAATCCTCGTGATCTCGTATGCATGAGAAGAAATTCTTCCACAGACAGGTCGCACAGACAGCGAGTATTCTGGGTAATCATCGCCACTGGTTTTCGTGCCGGATCCCTGATAAAATCCTCAGGTGGTTGTCCACCGTTGATTAAAATCTGCCTTCCGGTAACAGAGTCACGGTTTGCAAATATCTCGATATCATTGATAAAAGCACTCTTCCCGGATCCTGTTGGCCCTACAATTGAGAGGGTATCTCCCGGTTTTATGCGAATTTCATCAAATCCTTCAGGATCTCCATTCCGGTTATTGCCAGGAAGGACGGTAATCTCCTCAAAGGTATTGGTATTCATGTACTGTTATATGATACCCCAAGAAATATCAATTTAACCTAAAAACTTGAAAATTTGTCTTATTAGACATATATTTAATTACTTAACAATACAATAGTACTTATGTTTTCACGAGACATATTCCGAAAGGAGTTTAAGACTGCGCTTGAGGAGGCGCTTGAGCGAAGACATATGAGTTTGAAAGAACTTGCTGAGCTTTCAGGATTGCCAGTTGCAACGATTTATAAAATCACTTCTGGGGAACGTGATCCTCGTCTTTCAACGGTAAAAGCCATAGTTCAGGCGTTAGAACCATTTGATCAGGAGACTATCGCAATAATAGCAGCAAAATTTCTCCTTGATGAGATTATCAGCCAGACTATTGCAATTGAAGGAAAAAATTACCGGATTAAGGGGTATACTGCTCATACGATGGAAGAATGCATCGTTGCAGCAGTCAGAGCTGAAAAAGAAGGGGCCGCTGGAATAATCTGTGCTCCAATCCTTGCAACCCTTATTGAGCGCATTGTAGATATCCCGGTGGTTATTGTTAAACCTGATATCAGTTCTTTTCAGGAGGCGGTCAACGCTCTTACCCGGCAGCTTGACTAATTATAGAGACTGTAGTGGTAATAAGCCGAAAAAAGGGAAACAGATTAATTAATCGGCGTTGCAGAAATCTGATAATATTTAATTACTTTTTTCAACGTCTTTTTTGCTTCCTCATTAAGTTTCGGATACATCGCATTCATCGTAGTAATACAGGATCCACACGTCGATGAGAGAGTTGAATATTCAAACAAATCATTCTTGAATATTTGAGATGAGCTTATGAATTGGTCTCTGACTTCTTCAACTTCAGGTGAGAGGGAATATGCATTTATCTTTGCGATAAAGGTATCAAGTGCTGCAGTCTGTTCCTGCCCGATTGACTGTATGGCTGGATCATTTCCATGAAAAACGCCGGTATTCATAGTTGCCGGAATCCCAAAAAGTAGAACAACTCCTTCATCCTGCATAGCAGTGAGGAATTTTTCGTCATCCGATGTTAACGCTGCAGTGGATGTGCATGGGATGAGTACAATACATAATGAGATGAGGAGAAGTGCAAATACTTTGATTCTGCTCTGCATGATCGAATGTAGGAAGTATCTGCCTATAATGGTTTTGTATCTTCGGACCAGAGAAGTTAAATGCCCAGGAATAAAAAACAGATTCCTTTTTCGGCGTTGTTCATAAAACCGAGATAATGTCTATTCAACCCCCATAAAAAACGAAGAATAATCTTCCATGTAAAATATAGAATTTTTTCGGGATAATTAATCACGATATTATCGAAGTATGAACCGTTCTGCCTGGGCTCGGAGTCTCTCAGACATCTCAGCAACTGAATGAGTGGAACTGGCTATCTCTGATGTTGACTCTCCGGCCTGCTCAACACTGGTTGATATCAATTCCATCCGTGAGAGATTTTCTGAACTCTCCTGACTCAGCAGTGTTATTCCTCCCATTACCTGATCCATCATATCTCTTTCCTCTCCGGTAGCTCTGCTGATGGTATCCATTCCCTGAGTAATCTCTTCTACAACATCGGTAATATTAGTAAGAGCTTCAATTGTATGAGTAACACTTTCAATTCCGTCCTGAATTTCAGTATATTGAAGTTTAATTGATTCTACAGTGTTTTCAGAACTCTCTTGTATGGATTTAATCAGGTCTTCAATCTGTCCGGTAGCTGTCTTTGACTGACCAGCAAGGTTTTTAACCTCCTGAGCCACAACAGCAAAGCCGCGTCCGTGTTCTCCGGCACGAGCTGCTTCGATTGCTGCATTAAGGGCAAGAAGATTAGTCTGACTGGAAATTTCTGAGATCATCCTGACAATTTTATTGATTTCAAGCATCCGTGAGTTTAGTTCGGTTATCTGGTCCATGCTTTTCGCACTGATCTGACCGACTGCTTCCATTTTATTGCTAGCAACCCCGCCAAGATTTTTGGCATCTTCACCCTGCCTGGACGCATCCTGCGCTTGTTTCATTAGGGTTTCAACAGTTTGTCCTATTTCGGCGATTGAAGCAGAGAGATTCTCTACTTGTTCAGACATCCGCAAAGTCTGGTTCAATTGTTCCCTCGCACCGTCAGTTGAACCTTGTACCCGGTCAAAGATCCCGGAAATCACGGAGTTAATGGATTCAGTCTGATCAAGCGTTTTACCGGCAGCATGAGAGAGTTTTTCGATGGTGTCTTCCAGTTCTCCAAGAACTGCTGACATTGCCTTTAGAGCGGTATTATAATCTTCTTTTATAGTTATCAACGGATCATTTCCGGTAATTACCGCATGACGAGTTAGATCCCCGGATGCCATTTTTGCCATACATTCTTCAAGATCAAAGGCACTTCTGGCAAGATTCTCAGACTGAGCCCGTGCATCTGAAAGCAGGTGTGCTACTTCTTCCTCTTTATCTTTCCGGCTTGTAATATCGTTATACACAATAAGATAGAACTCCAGCGTTCCTGACCGGGTGAAGATCGGAATGCCGAACTGTTCAAGCGTTCTGATTCCTACCGGTAGTTCAACAGTTAGTTCTCCGT
>Ga0351897_1002_pt2 | contig 104894 bp, 104 predicted proteins | sample BONcelHT113001C4_FD_206876 | JGI IMG/M metagenome (GOLD analysis project Ga0351897, IMG submission 206876) | Enriched cells from coal bed in the Powder River Basin, Montana, United States - BONCAT cells T11 rep1 HSBNCT.T11.300.1.C4 ... | reverse complement strand
CATTGCGGATCTGCCCCTGTAAATCAGAAGTGAATGGGGAAGATTCCTGTTCGTCTATGATGTACCTACCTGATAAATGCTCTTCAGGTATCCCGAAGAATTCTTCCACACACCCCTGAAGGTTTCTGATACAGAGTGAATTGTCAATCCCTAGTATGCAGTCTTCAGATAGGAGTGATAAAGACTGAAATGGTATTTTGTTAGAGATTTGATATATTTTTATATTTCCGTACGTATGGAGTTCGAGTCTTCCCTGCATATGGAGTATTGATAGATATTTTGCTACCAGGTTTCTATTCATATCCAGTTCTTTTGCGATCTCCTGAATACTTGCACCCTTAGGGTGCTCTTGAAGAAATCTGATGAGGGTTGGAATCGGACTGAGTTCGATATCCCGAGATTTCATATGCTATATTGGGTTTTAATATATTAAGTCCCCTCTATTGCATGGCACTTACGCTTCACTTCATAATATTTATCTGTTACAAATCGCTACACTCAATACCGCATGGGGGTATGCCGTGCAATTATGGGAGTTTGATTTGAGAGAATATACCTGGTGAGATCAATGGAGAACATTAATACAATTACCCGATTAGACCTTTCTAATGAAGAGATAGCCGCCCTCAGTGAGGATGAAATGAAGGTGTTCATTGCAACACTGCAGTATGAACGAGCTCAGTTTGTTCAGGATATTCGCTCAATATCTACTGCCTGCAAGGAGGGAGATCTCCATGCTCAGATGGACGCCAGCGAGTACCACTCTGATCTTCGGTCTGCTGGAGACGCGGTGAATGATCTCATTTCATATTTTTCCTCCTTGCAGATCGAGAATGAGAAATTGAAAAACCAGTCAGCCTGGTATGAATCAATTCTTGATGCTTTTCCATTCCCTGTTTCAGTGACTGATCTGAATATGAATTGGACATTCCTCAATCCTGCCACTGCAAAGATGGCAAATGTTGATAAGAAACAGGCAGTAGGGACCCAGTGTAACCGGTGGAATGCAAATATCTGCCGGACAAAAGACTGTGGTATTGAATCTCTCCGTGCGGGTAAGAAAGAAACGTTCTTCGAACAGGATGGAGGACATTTCAAGGTTGATGTCGGGTATGTGAAGGATGCATCCGGTAAAGATATTGGTCATGTGGAAGTAATTCAGGATATCACTGCTATTGTCAAGATGCAAAAAGAGATGGAGAATAAAGCAGCATGGTATGAATCAATTCTTGACTCAGTCCCATTCCCTATATCAGTTACTGATATGAATATGAACTGGACTTTTTTTAACCGTTCTGTAGAGATGGCTTCAGGAGTTACCAGAAAAGAAGGGGTGGGAAAGCCATGCTCTACCTGGAACACTCATATTTGTAAGACTGACAAATGCACCATGCATCTCTTCCAGAAAGGGATCAATAATACCCTGTTTGAACAGGATGGAAGACAATACCGGATCGAATGTGCATACGTAACCGATGCAAGTGGTAATAAGACCGGGATGATGGAGATTCTCATCGACATTACCGGAATGCAAAAAATACTCCAGTATCTTGATCAGTCAATCAGTCTCGTCTCTGATGATCTGGGGAAAATTGCTGCAGGTAATACTGCCTTTACCACCCGGGTTCTTGAGGCTGATGATGATACCCGGGAAGTTCGTGAAAAGTTAGTAATCATATCAGATTCTGTGGAGTTAGTGCGTTGTGCAATTGAGAGTCTGGTGTCAGATGCAAATCTCCTCTCAACTGCAGCGGTTGAAGGAAAACTTGAAACCCGTGCTGATGCATCAAAACATCAGGGGGATTTCCGTAAGATCGTAGAGGGCGTGAATGATACGCTTGACTCAGTTATCAACCCGCTCAATATCGCTGCAAACTACGTTGACCGGATAAGTAAAGGGGATATCCCAACGAAGATCACCGACACATATAATGGTGATTTTAATGTCATCAAAAATAACCTCAATACCTGTATTGATGCGGTTAACCTCCTGGTCAGTGACGCGGGAATGCTTGCAAAGGCAGCCGTTGAAGGAAAACTTGACACCCGGGCAGATGATACCAAACACCAGGGAGATTTCCGGGTTGTCGTCAAAGGCGTGAATGATACGCTTGACTCTGTTATCGGGCCGCTCAATGTCGCCGCTGAATATGTAGACCGGATCTCTAAAGGAGACATCCCTCCAAAAATCACTGACACATACAACGGGGACTTCAATGAGATCAAAAATAATCTCAATACGTGTATCGATGCAGTAAACCTCCTGGTTGGTGACGCAGGTATGCTGGCAAAGGCGGCAGTTGAAGGAAAACTGAAGACTCGTGCCGACGCTTCCAAGCACCAGGGAGACTTCCGCAAGATTGTAGAAGGCGTGAATGATACGCTAGACTCTGTTATCAACCCGCTTAATGATATGACAAATGTTCTCAAGCGGATGACTGTCAATGATTACACCCGGAAGCTGGAACAAACCTATCAGGGTGACTTTGCAAGTGTTGCTGCTGATCTCAATATGGTTATGAACAGAGTGAACCATATCGCAGACTCCATTGTCAGGATTGGTGAAGGAGACTTATCAGAACTGGATGAATACCGGACAATTGGAAAACGATCAGATGAAGATAAGGTCATACCTGGATTTATCCAGGCGCTTGGGATGCTGAAAGCATTGCAGGATGAGTTATTGCGACTCACTCAGGCTTCACAGGCCGGAGAACTATCTGAACGGGGCAGACCTGAACAGTTCAAAGGGGCTTATGCTGATGTCATCAAGGGGACGAACAAGATGCTTGATGAAATCCTCCTCCCTATCGGTGAAGGAAACCGGATATTAGAGCAGATTAGGGGAGGAAACCTCAGGGAGAGAGTTGAGATCGTCTGTCACGGTGATCATGAGAAGATGAAAGATGCCATCAACGGGGTCCATGCATGGCTGACTGAACTCATCCAGTACGTTACCAGCGTTGCAAATGGGGATATGACTGCTGATATGGGGAAAGCATCAGATAAAGACCAGATTCATGAGCACCTCATCAGATTGAGAGAAAATATCAAAGCGTTGGTATCTGATGCCAACCTCCTCGCAAAGGCTGCCGTTGAAGGAAAACTTGAGACCCGTGCTGATGCATCCAAACACCTGGGAGACTTCCGTAAGATCGTTCTTGGAGTGAACGATACCCTTGACAGTGTCATCGTCCCGGTTAAAGAAGCACTCCGTGTTTCAAAGGAGTACTCAAATTACCAGTTCAAGGCCAGAGTAGACCCCTCACTCAAGGTTGCCGGGGACTGGATTGAGTTTAAAAATGTTCTTGATGATATCGGGATACAGATCAGTGCTGCAGTAGGTATCATCAACAGTCAGGTGCTGAACCTTGCCTCAAATGCTGAAGAAGCAACCGCCAGTATCGAAGAGGTTTCTGCCGGTGCCCAGCAGATCGCAAAGAATGCGGGAGGAGTCAGTGACAATGCAGAGCGGGGGAACGAGGGAATTGTCCAGGTACTGAAAGCTATGGAAGATCTTACCATCACGGTCAGTGAAGTCTCACAGCGGGCAGAACAGGTGTCAGTCACCGCTACCCAGGCAAATGAGTTCTCAAAGATGGGTATCGATCTTGCGAGACGATCAGAAACCTCCATGACCGAGATTACCAGATCTTCAACTGAAGTAGATCAGATCGTCAAAGACATTAACCAACAGATGGAAGAGATCGGAAAAATTGTCAGATTGATCTCTGATATTGCAAATCAGACAAACCTCCTTGCTCTCAATGCCGCCATTGAAGCAGCCCGGGCTGGGGAAGCAGGAAGAGGATTTGCCGTGGTTGCTGCAGAGGTAAAGTCACTTGCTCAGGACTCCCGCCAGTCTGCGGAAAATATTGCTGATATGATCTCTACTCTGCAGGATAAGGCAAAGAAGGCAACCATCGCCATGGCTATGGCCGGAGAAAAGGTTGAGGAAGGAAGTAAATCCCTTACCGAAACACTTGGGGCGTTTAACAAGATTGCCAGTTCAATTGAGGATATCACCCGGAATGCAATGGATGTTGCTTCTGCCTCTGAAGAGCAGGCTGCTTCAGTTGAGGAAGTGACTGCAAGCATCAATGAAGTCTCTGTCCTCATTGTCAACACCTCAACAGAGGCTGGAAATGCAGCGGCAGCGACTCAAGAGGCATCCGCTTCTATTGAACAGATAAGCAGGATCGTCACTAATGTGAGTGGTGCAGTAGACTCCGTCTCTTCTGAGATGGCCAAGTTCGTCATATGAGGTAAATCATGGAAGAAACAGTGCAGGTTCAATCCCATAGTACCGCAGATTCAGCAGTTGATGAAGTGCAGGTGGTAGAGTTCATCCTCGGTGAGGATAAATTTGCCATCAACCTCTTTGATGTACGGGAGATCGTGGAATCGTTCCGAATAACCCCTCTCCCTCATGCTGCAGCTCATGTGAAAGGGATCATCGATCTCAGGGGAGAGATAACCACGGTTATTGATCTGAAATCGGTTCTGCGAATTACCCAGAAAAATTCAACCGGTTTGGTTGATTCACGGTTTATTGTGCTTGACGACAGGGTCACTCATGTCAAGACTGGTATCCTTGTTGATGATGTCACCTCTGTTCTGACCGTCCCGATATCAGACATTGATCAGACCTCTCATAGTGACGATAATACGTTCATTCTGGGGATCATCAAGAAGGCATCAGCTGATCGGGATGATACCAGAAAAGAACTCCTCATCTGGCTGGATATCAAAGAACTCCTCAAAGGAAGTGTGGAATCAGCATAGAAAAAACCCTTTCCACATGCACTGACTATCATGATGAGAGAGTGCCTGGGGATTATATCCATTTCCAAAGGCCTTTGTGTGATGAACTCAATGGTTTAAACGAAAGCCGATGCTTAAAATTCCCGGTCGTTTTCTTATTAGTATCATGACCTGTTCTTATCATTACTCTGAATCATGAATGCCATTACCCACATTGTATTCCGCTATTGGATTTCAAAACATTTAAATATTAGACTCCCTCAAATTTTAACCATGCGATCGTGGATGCGAACCTTTTTTTGCATGATACAACCGTTGGTTCTCATCTTACACTATCTCACCACTCTGATATCAGGGCCCGATCCCCTATGAATCTGAAAGCCTGCTCTCTATCATCAAAACCTTTTTCACTTCTCATTGTGGATGACGAACCAGATGTACTCTCGGTAACTCAGGAATACCTGAAAACCTGTTTTTCATTCCATGTTGAAATGGCCGGCTCTGGAGCCTGTGCTCTGTCGATGATGAGAGAAACGCAGTATGATGCCATAATTGCAGATTACGAGATGGAGGAAATGAGTGGATTAGATCTCCTGAAAACGGTAAGGGCAAAAGGAGATGACATTCCTTTTATTATCTTCACCGGTAAGGGACGGGAAGAAGTAGTCATCGCAGCGTATGAGAGCGGAGCTGACGGATATGTTCAGAAAGGATTGGACGTCCGTTCACAGTTTACTGAACTGGCTCATAAAGTATATACGGTTATTCTGAAGAAACAAGCAGAACATACCCTTGTTGCCACCTATAAACAACTCAAAGATGCCCACCGGCTTGCACATATTGGAATATGGGACTGGGATTTTTCCAGAGATATCATAACCTGGTCTGAAGAACTTTATCTGATTAATGGCTGGGATCCAGATGAACCTGCCCCTCCCTATGCTCACCTGTCGCACCTGTATACTCCAGAGAGCTGGCAGGTATTGCAGGCAGCAGTGACTCATACTCTCAGTACTGGCGAACCATATGACCTTAAGCTGCAGATCATACGCCCTGATGGAACCATGATTTGGACTCGTGCATTTGGAGAACCCACGTATACCAAGACCGGTGAAATGGCCGGACTGCATGGAATGGTCCAGGATATAACTGATTGGACACGGACAGAGGAAGCTCTGCGACAGAGCGAGGAAAAATACCGGCTTATCGCAGATAATACCGCTGATCATATCTGGATCTTTGATATGGACCTGAACCTTACCTATTCCAGCCCGTCAGTTGTGAGGATGAAAGGATTCACGGTTGAAGAGACCCTTTCCCATTCACTCCATGAGATAATGACCCCGGCATCGGTTGAATCTGTCCTGAAACGTTTTGAAAAAGAGATGGCATTGGAACTATCCGGTGGTGCTGATCCGGATCGCATAGTCTCATTTGAGACAGAAGAATACTGCAAAGATGGATCAACTATCCTTGTTGAGAATAAGGCAACACTGCTCCGGGATGCCGAAGGAAAACCAGTCGGGATTCTTGGCGTTTCACGAGATATAACCGAGCGAAAGCAGGCTGATTACGCCCTTCAGGTGAGTGAAGAACGGTTTCGTCAACTCTTTAATAATGCATCAGACGCGATTTTTCTCCACGAGGTACGTGATGATGGGAAGCCAGGAGTGTTTATTGAGGTAAACGATGCAGCATGCCACAAACTCGGGTATACTCGTGAAGAACTCATGAACATGGAGGTATCAGATATCAATACACCCGAGAGTAATGAGATGATCCCTGAAATCATGCCGGCCCTGTTTGATAAATTACATGTCACGTTCGAGTGTTCTCATCAGAAAAAAGACGGAGAGGTTATACCGGTTGAGGTCGCCACCCATCTTTTTCATCTCAACAATCAAAACGTTATACTTTCTATCTGTCGTGATATATCTGAACGAAAATCTGCAGAAGAGGCACTTACCCGGTCTGAACGCCAACTTGCTGATATCATTGATTTCCTGCCTGATGCTACGTTTGTTGTTGATAAAACCGGTACAATCATTGCCTGGAACCGGGCAATCGAAAAAATGACCGGGGTTTTGGCATCTGATATGCTTGGGAAGAATAACTACGAATATGCTCTCCCCTTTTATGGGGAGCGGCGGCCTATCCTTATAGATCTGGCAATGCAGTGTGATACACAGTTTCCAAGAAAATATTCCGAATTTAAAAGAGATGGGCAACAGGTCAAATCAGAATCAATAATTGCAAATTTCAGGGGTGAAGATGTTACCTTGTGGAGTATTGCAACCCCTTTGTATGATCAGTCCGGTAGGCTCATCGGATCCATTGAATCAATCAGGGATGTCTCCGAACGGAAAAAAACTGATGATGCATTACATGAAGCATTAGACACACTAAAAACAGTGATGGACAGTCTTGAGGCATTTGTGTATGTATGTGACATGCAGACCTACGAAATCCTGTTTATTAATCGATTTGGTCGGGCCATTTGTGGTGAGGTTATTGGAGAGAAATGCTACCGTTCACTTCAGAAGAATCAGGATGGTCCCTGCTTATTTTGTACAAACGAAAAGATTGTTGATGAATATGGGAATCCTAATGGCGGATATGTCTGGGAATTTCAAAACACCATAACAAAACGGTGGTATCAGTGTCATGACCGTGCAATCCGGTGGATTGATGGCAGGATTGTACGACTGGAGATTTCTACTGATATCACCAAACAAAAACTTGCAGAACATGCTCTCAAACAGGCAAACCGGCAGTTGAACTTATTATCAGAGATTACCAGGCACGATATTCTTAATACCGTCAATGCCATGCAGTTGCTTGCGAATCTGGTGGAAATGAAGGTTGATATAACGCCGGCAGCAAAGGATTTCGAAAACCTTGAAACTGCAATATCGGTGATCCAGTCACAGATAGAATTCACCCGGGTGTATCAGGACCTTGGTTCTCATAATCCGCAATGGATAAGCCTTCACAATATTCTTACATCGTTACCAGTTCCTCAGGGCATCAGGCTGATTAATAATTCAGCTGATATTGAGATCTTTTCTGATCCTTTGTTAAACAAAGTCTTTGAGAACTTACTTGACAACTCAATCAGACACGGAAAAACGGTCTCCACAATTACCATCTCAAGTAAACCTGGTCAACATGATATGACAATTATCTTTGAAGATGATGGTGCCGGAATCCCTGCGGCAGAAAAAGAGGTAATTTTTGAGCGGGGATATGGAAAAAATACTGGTTTTGGTCTGTTTTTTATCCGGGAAATTCTCTCAATTACCGGAATTATAATTTCAGAGACTGGCCTGGAAGGTATCGGCGTTAGGTTTGAAATTTCTCTTCCTAAAGAGATGTGGAGATACCGGACAGACCATTAACCATAGGATTATTATGACCCGAATACTCTATGTCGATGATGAAACCCTATACCGCGATGCATCAAAACAATTTCTTCAGCTAGCCGGCTATACCATCGAAGATGTTTCATCAGGAAGAGAGGCTCTTGATTCCCTATATCATACTCATTATGATGCTATTGTTTCTGATTACTATATGCCAGGAATGACGGGCATTGAGTTCCTGAAAATTGTTCGTGCAGAGATAGGAGATATCCCGTTCATTTTATTCACCGGTAAGGGTCGGGAAGAAGTTGTAATTGAAGCAATAGAGAACGGTGCTGATTTTTATGTCCAAAAGGGTGGAAATCCGGCACCCTTGTTTGCAGATCTCACTCATAAAATTACCCTTGCCATCAATCGAAGAGAGTCAGATATAGTATTTCGAAAAAATGAAGAGCGTTTGAGGAAAGCAGAGGAGATCGGAAAAACCGGGTGCTGGGAATATGTTCCTGGAACCAGAAAGATCTGGGGGTCAAAGGAGGCATTGCGGATATTTGGTCTTCATCAGCCTCCCGGAGAGGTGTCACTTGATATCATTGAGACATGCATCCTGGATAAAGAGCGGGTCTATCAGGCTCTGCATAATCTTATTGACCATGAATACGAGTATAATCTTGAATTTTCTATCCTTCCGGTTGATGGTTCATCACAAAAGGTAATCTTTTCTGTTGCCCACCTGGAAAATACCTCTTCTGAATCAGTGAAACGAATTTTTGGTATCATTCAGGATGTTACCGAAAAGAAGGATCTGGAATGGAAACTATCACAAAAAAATGCTGACCTTTCTGCTGCGTTAGAAGAAATTACCGCTACTGAAGAGGAATTAAAACAACAACTGGAAGAAATTCGTTCTGCCCATCAGGATCTCATAGAAAGTGAACGAAAATATCGCAAGTTGTTTGAAGAAAATAGTGTTGGTATAGCACTGCATGAGATTATATGTGATGAATCCGGAGCCCCCTGTGATTACCGGTTTATCGATCTAAACCCCGCTTTTGAACAATTAACCGGGCTGTCTGCACATGATGTCATAGGAAGAACGGTTCTTGAAGTGCTACCTGGAACCGAGTCATATTGGATTGAGAGCTATGGCAGGGTTGCATGCTCTGGAAAATCTTTTCACGGTGAACAATTTAGCCGGGAACTGAATAAATCTTTCGAGGTTACTGCCTATGCACCTTCACCCGGCCAGTTTGTAACGATAATTCAGGATATCACAAAAAGAAAAGAGAGTGAAGTTCGCCTTATTGAATTAAATGCATACCTTGAAAATCTTATCAGCCATGCAAATGTTCCGATCATTGTATGGGATTCAGATCTTAAGATTACCCGGATTAATCGGTCTTTTGAACGCCTTATCGGGTTATCGTCAGGTGATGTCACCGGCCGTCCCCTCTCAATCCTCTTCCCCTACGACCGTGTTGATCAGTGTATGCGTCTTATTCGTACAACCCATACCGGAGTGCAATGGGAAACAGTTGAGATACCAATATCACACTGGGATGGTTCGGTCCGAATTGTCATCTGGAACTCAGCAACCATTTATTCCGCTGATGGAAAGACTCCAATTGCAACGATCGCTCAGGGCCGCGATATTACCGATGAGAAACTCCTTGAGAAGGAAAAAGCAAAGGCTATGGTTCAGATCCAGGGAAATATTGCACAGCTGGCAATTCTGAACGATGGTATTCGAAACCCGCTTACCATAATTTCAATGTATGCAGACATGATCGGAGATCAAAAAGTCACTCAAGGCATCCTTGATGAAGTGACAAAGGTCGATGAGATGATAAGGAATCTGGATCTACAATGGGTTAACTCAACAAAGATCCTGGATCACTTACGCAGACAAAATCTTATTGCTGCAGATTTTTCCCCTTCGATCTCTTCTTGTGTAGATGATACCAGTTGTCTGCAGGATACCTGCCCTGGTTTTCTCTCTCATCAAAAAACCATCCAGGGTCAGTATATTGAAGAGATCCAGGCCCAGCTCTATACCATTCTTGATAGTATTGATGCCCAGGTGTATGTAATAGATATGGAGACGCACGCTATACTATATATCAATGAAAAGGGACGTGCCCAGTTTGGAAATGTCCTTGGACAAAAGTGCTATACTCATATTCATGATATGCAAAGCGATCCCTGTCCATTCTGTACCAATCATCTGTTGGTTGATGAGCATGGCCCTACCGGAGTATACCGGTGGGAATTTCACAATCAACGGACGGGAACATGGTTAGACTGCCGGGACCGGGCAATTCGGTGGACAGACGGCAGAATAGTCAGACTTGAGATAGCAACTAATATTACTGACCGGAAACAGGCAGAAGAAGCTCTTACCCGGGAAGGGCAGAGACTGGAGAACATCATTGAAGGAACCCGTGCCGGGACCTGGGAGTGGAATGTCCAGACCGGAGAAACCGTCTTCAATGAACGCTGGGTTGGGATGGTTGGGTATACCCTTGATGAGTTATCCCCCGTCAATATCAGAACATGGGAGATCCTTGTTCATCCTGATGATTTACCGCTCGCAAAAGAGCTTTTGAAGCAGCACATTTCCGGTGATAAACCATATTATGACTGCGAACTCCGGATGAAGCACAAAGATGGGCACTGGGTCTGGGTCCATGACCGGGGAAGGGTTTTAACCCGGACAGCGGACGGAAAGCCATTGGTGATGTTTGGTACCCACACTGATATTACTGACCGGAAACGAGCTGAAGAGGAGTTGTATAAAAAAGCCGAAGATCTTCATGCAGCCTATGAAGAGATATCTGCAACAGATGAAGAATTACGACAAAATCTGGATGATATTCGAAGGAGTGAACAGGCTCTGCATGAGAGCGAAGAAAAATATCGGACCGTTTTTGAGAATACCGGCACTGCGACAGTGGTTCTTGAAGAAAACGGTATAATCAGCCTTGCAAACAACCGGTTCATACAGATGAGTGGCTTTTCTAAAGGCGATATTGAAGGAAAGAAGAAATGGGTTGATTTTGTTATCCCTGAGGATTTGCAGCGAATGAAGATTCAAAACCAGCTCAGGATGCAGAATGAGGCAAAAGCACTCTCACATTATGAATTTCGATTTGTCACAAAAACCAGTGATGTCTGTGATATCTCTCTTACTATCGGTGTTGTGCCGGGGACGAAGAAAAGTATTGCTTCGCTGATGGACATTACCGAATGGAAACGATCTGAAGGGGAGTTGCATAAAAAAGCTGAAGATCTTCATGCAGCCTATGAAGAGATGTCTACAAAAGAAGAGGAATTACGGCAAAATCTGGATGATCTTCGAAGGAGTGAGCAGGCCCTGCATGAGAGCGAGAAGAAGTACCGCTCTGTGATTGAAAATATCCAGGACACCTATTACCGGTCAGACTGTAAAGGAAACCTCATTCTGGTTAGTCCAAGTGGTGCCGCCCTTCTTGGGTATGATTCTGTGGATGATATTCTCGGCAAACCGATTGCACAATCTCTCTACCACAATTCTGAAGATAGGATGGCATTTCTTTCAAAATTGGATTCTACCGGTTCTGTCAGGGACTATGAAACTCAGCTGCAGAAAAAGGATGGCACACCGATTTTTGTTTCAACAACGAGCCATTATGTCTATGATGAACACGGCATGGTTGCAGGTGTTGAAGGGATTATACGCGACATTACTGACCTGAAATCAGTAGAATACTTACTCCTTGAGAGTGAACGGGTTAATGCGACCATGATTGGGAACATACCTGGGTTTGTGTACCGCTGTGCTAATGATACGAATCGTACGATGGAATTTATCAGCGATGGGTGCCTGGCGATAACAGGCTTTACTCCAGAGGATCTCATTCATAATAAATCGCTGGCCTACAGCGATCTCGTGCATCCTGATTTCCTAAAGTCCCTTAAAGATGTCATTGTGGGATTTCTGGAGAAGAAGAAGGTCTTTGAGGTGGAGTATCCGCTCATTACAAAAACCGGAGAGATTCGCCGGGTATGCGAACGGGGACGGGGAATTTTTTCTCCAGATGGCCGTTTGCTCTATCTTGAAGGATTTATCTCCGATGTAACCAGGTACAGACCTGAAGAGAAGGCATCAGGTGATAATGATGAGTAGTGGTCAGTTTTATACAGCTACCAGAAATAGTCTGGATTGTAATTCAGAATAGAAGGGGGTAAAAAGTGAGTAAGACCGGTTTTTCATCTATATCATATGCTTAATTTCATCTTCAGAAAACCCGGTCAGGTTTGACATTTCAGCAATGGACATCCCTGCTTTCTTCATACGACGAAACATTTCCCTTGCCAACTCAACTCTACCTTCAACTCTCCCTTCAGCTTTGTATTCTGCGATCCACCGGTCTACTTTCTCAGATAACACAGGTCCCTCCACAAAATGGATTTGGTATATCTATATCTTCATCCTTCTTTAAACTTTTTTCGAAAAACAATGAAAAATCCCTGCGTAACGGTTATAGGGAAGGTAAATCTCCATGCTTAATTGAGATTGGTTCGCCTCAAAGAGCCTTGCCCTGATGTTAGGTTGTTCATTGAGGTTTCGGTGATATAAATCAGTTCCAGAATAACACCTGGTGGTAGTTTTTTTCTGTACCTCAAAAAAACTTGGATTATAATTCAGAATAGAAGGGGGTAAAAAGTGAGTAAGACCGGTTTTTCATCTACATCATATGCTTAATTTCATCTTCAGAAAACCCGGTCAGGTTTGACATATCAGCAATGGACATCCCTGCTTTCTTCATACGATGAAACATTTCCCTTGCCAACTCAACTCTCCCTTCAGCTATCCCTTCAACTCTGCCTTCAGCTTTGTATTCTGCGATCCACCGGTCTACTTTCTCAGATAACACAGGTCCCTCCACAAAATGGATTTGGTATATCTATATCTTCATCCTTCTTTAAACTTTTTTCGAAAAACAATGAAAAATCCCTGCGTAACGGTTCAAGGGAAGGTAAATCTCCCTGTTCAATTGAGATTGGTTCACCTCAAAGAGCCTTGCCCTGATGTTAGGTTGTTCATTGAGGTTTTGGTGTTATAAATCAGTTCCAGAATAGCACCTGGTGGTAGTTTTTTTCTGTACCTCAAAAAAATCTGGATTGTAATTCAGAATAGAAGGGGGTAAAAAGTGAGTAAGACCGGTTTTTCATCTATATCATATGCTTAATTTCATCTTCAGAAAACCCGGTCAGGTTTGACATTTCAGCAATGGACATCCCTGCTTTCTTCATACGACGAAACATTTCCCTTGCCAACTCAACTCTACCCTCAACTCTACCCTCAACTCTCCCTTCAACTCTCCCTTCAGCTTTGTATTCTGCGATCCACCGGTCTACTTTCTCAGATAACATGGTCCCTCCACAAAATGGATTTGGTATATCTATATCTTCATCCTTCTTTAAACTTTTTTCGAAAAACAATGAAAAATCCCTGCGTAACGGTTCGAGGGAAGGGTCTGTTTCCATCCATTTATTTAATCTTTTCCCAAGCAGGTATAGATCCATACTTTTTTGGGACTGTTCCAGCCCAAAGAGGCATGCGGTAAGATTGCGCACTTCTATGAGGTGATGTACAGAGTGTCGCAGTTCATCAATCAGAAGATACGGGACTGATGGTCTGAAACGCATAACTGGTGATGGCATCTGGATCACTTCTTGTACATCATAGGGCACTTCCCATGGGGTTTCACCATTGTATAACACCACCGGGATAATTCCTGGCAATGATCCGTTCGCAGAAATCCCTCCGGTCCGGATGAGATCCTGCCAGAGCAGAGCCATATAAGACATAATCCTGACCGGCATCGTGTAGTCAGGCTGCGACTGGAACTCAATGAGCAGATAAAGTACCAGTGTCCTGTCTCCCCATCGCATTCTCCAGATAAGATCATCTTCTCTTTCTCTGAGGTCATCAGTGACATACGAGCCGTTACACCGTTCAAGTGTACCAAGGTCGCAGATCTCAACAAGTTCAGTATCTAAAAATCCACGAATGAAATCAGCCATCATCTCCGGGTGACTGAACAGGCGTTTATAAGGGTGGTCAAAATCAGCCATGATACGAGAATTCCTGTGATAATCAGGTCTATAACTAAGCAGTGGCAATATATGTCTCCTTCGGTTTATCTCCGCGAGATTTCTGCATCCCCGGATAAAATAGTATATCAGAGCACTCGTAAAACTTAATTATCAGAAAAGAACTGGTATCAGAAATGATATTATCCGTTGATATATCGGAAAGATAAGAGTGATGTGCAGGTTCCACGGCCTGCATCACCTCGCACCTTCTTTCTCCTCATCTTTTTTTGACCGGTGATACATGCAGGATATCATCAGATATCTCAACATCCCCATGTTCATTCACTCTTACTGAGAGGATGAGATTTTTCATCGTTTTGACATATTTCAGATACATCACTCCCATCCCGATACCGTTAGACAGCGCTGCAACAAGTGAAACTGCGAGAATCACTCCGGAGATATCCATGATGCATTCCCATACTCGACAAACTCAGAGACATTCATCTCACCAGCAATTACCGATCGCTCCCGGTGACTCATATTCCCGGTATCAGATGCCTTCTTCAAAGATACCATCCCGTCTCCCTGAAGATTTGTGGACCCTCGGCTAATCCCGTTTCCAGATACCCGGATTGACTGGTAATCCCCGGCTTTCATCAGCCCTGAAGTTGATATCTCATCATACCGCGTATTCTGCTCTGGTGATGCCAGAAAGACACAGGGTTTTATCTCCTGTGGCCCGGTATTCTGAAACTGCGATGAGAACTCGCCAATTCCCAGCGGACCGGATGAAACAGCCCGGGTCTGTGCAGATATCCCGTCACTAAAATCAACAATCCGGGAGATGATTGCTCTCTCGTTTGTCATGAAATTTCCGGAGTATGTAGTATCACCAGTAACCGCAGATGAAATCCATGCAGATCCATCAACTGAAACCCGGGATGTTACAATATCGCCTGCTATCATTGCGGCGGTGGCAATACAAACCACTCCGGCCATTGCTAAAATCTTCTGCATTCTTTTCACCCCCAAAAAGAAAGCAGGAGAATCTTATGCAAGATTCGGTATGGTGTCAGCCCAGGTTTCAAGTGTGGCTACAATTGTATCGTCTTCATAACTGGATATGGTCATCCGGTCACGCTTTAGAGCGACACTATAATATTCCCCGTTTGCAGCATGACACTTGAAGGTCGTGCTGTACGCATCTTCTGAACTGTCAGAAGAGGGTGTTCCTCCCATAGCAGTCCCGAGTGCGGCAGTTCCCATCACCGTGGCCTTCGAGTTGGTAAACGCTGCAGCACTTGGACCTTTGATGGTGATAGCACCAACGGTTTTTGCCTGTGCATCTTCGTAGATGACCTTTCCAGAGAAGTACTGTGATGAACGGGTAACTCCGTTTACGGTTGCTCCGGACTGCTGGTACACCGTGCATCCCCATGGGTTATCATCAAGAATTTCCTGCACGATCGTAGTGAACGTTGCAAGGCTGTCAATCGGCTGTGCAAAGAGTCTGACTGAACTCTTTATGAGCGACTTTTGAACAAAATCTGCCATATTTTCTTTCCCCTGCCACATAATGTGACATACAGTATTGGGGCGGGGTATTTAAATGCTTATAAGCTGCATGAGGGTTTAGAGGATGAGAATATCACTCTACCCTATGCGGGTGATTTAACCCTGTGGTTATTAAAATCCGGGTTAATACTGGGTATTTAGTCTATTTGTAAAACGTGGAGCCGATATCAGGATCTGTATCGGACTGAACATGAAGGCTGTGGTATCGGTCAATCCTTACTAGCAGATTCATTCAGTGTAGATTACTCACTCTAACCATATAGATATATATTCATACGTTAATAGACAAAGTAAATAATTTTGTTAATCAATCTAAAATTTCGATCTTAGGCAGAGGGCAGATGAACAACTTCACAAAGAAATGACAGAATTCGACCTCCCATCAGATGCATCAGACCTGAAACAGCTTATATTAGAACTTCGGGCTCATCAGATAGAACTTGAGGTACAGAATAAGCAATTGAATGTCGCTCTGAAAGAGAAAGAGGAGGCTCTTCAGCGATATAATGAGCCTTATGAATTTGCCCCGGTTGGATATCTCATTCTTGACCCAGATGGTATAATCTGCGCAATCAATCAAGCGGGTAGCGCAATACTTGGGATGGATACATGTCTGGCATTGGGGGGGTCATTACCTGGATCCCTAATAGCGGCTGAATACAGAGACGTTTTTAACAACATACTGTCCAGCGTATTTTCCCAAACTGGGAAAATATCAAAAACTGTTTTGCTTGAAAGAGAAGAAGGAGATAAGATCTGGGTCCGGATAGAAGCGATGGCTGATTTATCCAAAGCACAATGTCACCTGGTAATAGTTGATATCACTGATGAAAAGCAGGCAGAAGAGGCACTGACCCGAATCAATGAAACTCTCCTTCATCTTGGACCAGACCACCAGAAGAATATCGGGAACCTTACCCGGATCTGTGGTGAACTGCTCAGCGCCGATTATATCCTTTATAATAAGATCCAGGGAGACCTTCTTTGTGTAATCATGCAGTGGAACAGTCCTGTCGGATTAAATATCTGCGATGCACCAGAAGGCCATTTTTGTTATGATATTATAAAGATGGATGGATATAATCCATTTGTGGTCAGTAACTTATCAACGAGTGTGTATGCAAAAACAGATCCCAATGTAGCAGCATATGGACTTAAAACATATCTGGGCCATCCTGTCAGGTATGGGGGGATTACCAAGGGTTCACTTTGTGCAGCATATACACGAGACCATAAGCCAACCTTTGAAGAATTACGAATTATTGGAATTCTCTCGACTGCTATCGCTCAGGAAGAAGAACGCAAAGAGACTCATCTGGAACTTGCTGAAAGCGAGGAACGGTTTCGCAAATTGCTACAAAACGTCCCGTCAGTCGCTGTCCAGGGTTATGGTATGGATGGAATCACCCAATACTGGAATCAGGCATCCCAGCACCTTTATGGATACACAGCAGATGAAGCTATTGGTAAAAACCTGCTTGATCTTATTATCCCTCCTGAAATGCGGGCAGACGTTGAGGGTGCAATAGCTTATATGGCTAGTACTGGTGAGTCAATCCCTGCTGCGGAACTTTTACTGATGCGCAAAGATGGCTCTAGGGTATTTGTCTATTCAAGTCATGCAATTGTTAAAAGAGCAGGGTATCCGACTGAGTTGTTTTGCATTGATATCGATCTTTCACACCTGAAGCGGGTAGAAAATGAACTCCGTGAGAGTGAGAGAAAGTTTCGCGATCTCTTCAACAATGCAGGAGATGCAATAATGATCCATGATCTTCATGGCCGGGTTTTAGAAGTCAATGATGTACTGTGCACAAGACTTGGATATTCTCATGACGAACTGCTGGAAATGAATCCCTGGGACATTGATGAACCTGAATATGGCAAACTGGTTTGTGGTCGCATCTGCGAAATACAACACAATGAGCACATTGTTTTTGAAACGGTACACTGCACACGGGATGGCGTTAAGATACCAACAGAGGTAAATAGCCGGATAATCACATACGATGGGCAACCTGCCATTCTCTCCACTGCTCGGGATATTACTGAGCGAAAACATATTGAAAATGCCCTTAAACAAGCCAACCGGAATCTAAACCTGATGACCAGTATTACCAGGCACGATATTTTGAATCAGGTAAATGTCCTGCTTTTAGTCCTTGATATCGTGAGGGATAATGGAGATAAAATTCGTATCAATGAATGTATTAAAAAATTTGAGTCAGCAATAACAAATATTCAATCACAGATCTCGTTCACCAGAGTGTATGAAAGACTTGGTTCTCAAGATCCTTGTTGGGTATCGGTAAGAAGGATTCTGTTACGTGAACATACTCCTGATACGATTACCTATGATGTGGATGTTGAGGAGATAGAAATCTTTGCCGATCCCCTGTTTGAACGTGTCTTTTTCAATCTTCTGGATAATTCAATGAGACATGGACAGACCGTGTCACATATCCGTATCTCTTCTCATGAGTGTTCAGATGAGATGACTCTCATTTTTGAAGATGACGGAGTAGGAATCCCTGCCTGCGAGAAAGAGAAAATTTTTGACCGGGGGCATGGAAAGAACACAGGCCTTGGGTTATTTTTTATAACAGAGATCCTTTCTATCACTGGGATGACAATCAAAGAGACCGGGGAAGAAGGAAGAGGAGCCAGGTTTGAGATCGTAGTTCCCAAAGGTGGGTATCGGCTTGGTAAAGGCGTAAAATAATATCAGTATTTTTTTGTACTGGGATCTCTTGAAGAAAAAAGTTATATTTTAAACCGGGATAACTCTGCAGATACCGTATCTATACTCTGTGCAACAGACTGAACCGCCTGTTCAATCTGGGTCAGGGCTGACGACGCCTCTTCAGTTGCTGCTGACGAATCAATTGCCTGACGAACGGTATTACTGAGCAGAACTGCTACTTCCTGTACACTTGCGGTGATCTCTTCAACAGATGCAGCCTGCTCCTCGGTCACTGAAGCCATATCTGTAACATTCATACTTATATCTTCAATTGATCCCGCAATACTTGTGAATGCAGTGATCGTCTCAGACAATGATGCATTTCCTTCCTTCACATTTGTGACTGAACTGCTTACCGCGTCTGCAGCTTTCTGTGATTTATTCTGGAGATTATTGATCATCTCAGCAATACTCTCTGCAGATTGCCTTGATTCCTGTGCCAGAGATTTTACTTCGGCAGCAACAACTGCAAATCCACGACCTGCATCTCCTGCCCTTGCTGCTTCAATTGCCGCGTTTAAAGCAAGAAGATTGGTTTGATTTGCAATATCTGATATCAACTTGACTATCTTGCCGATCTGATCCATCTCATTTCTGATATCATTGACAATGGTATCTACTTCTTGTGAAGTCCGGGTGATACCCTCCATTGCTGATTCGGTATCTTTTGCCAGTTGAATGCCAAATTTGCTCCTGTCTTCTGCTGAAGCTGCCAGTTTTGCAACCGATTCGCTTTTAATTGCGATATTGGAGACCGTTGTAGACATGTCTTCCATAGCACGAAGAATCTGTCTGACCCCCTCTTCTCCCTGCTCTGAATTATGACTGAGGGCATTGGAATGTTGAGCCAGCATCTTCGTGCCTGCAGATACTTCTTCAACACTTGCATTTACCTCCTCTGCACCGGATGCAATCCCGATGATCTCTCTCTGAAACACCCGGAATGGGTTGATGACAACCTCAAGAATCTGGTTGATTCCCCTGCATATTTCAAAAAAATCACCAGTATAATCTTCTTCGCGTGTTTGTGCGGTAAGATCTCCTTTCTCAGCAGCCCCAATTACCTGGACAATCTCCTTTATTGCCTGCTTCTGATACGTAAGATCATAATACACCGATAAGACATTGGTGACTGCGCCGGTATTATCAGTTAATGGAATATTGTGGCGTTCAAGGGTTTTAATGCCGGTTTTTAAGTCAATGACTGCTTCTCCTGAACTTGGGTTTCCTGATTTGAACGTGTCTGCAACTCCCGTCCCTGTCTGGCTGATATACTTAAAATCCCGGACTGTTATATTTCCGATATCTTTTGCTGAAAAACCCATCAGGTTTAGTGCAGCATTGTTCATGGTAGTAATAGTAAGATCCGGACTCCAGACCAATATTGGATATGGGTTTTCATTGATAATGGCATTTGATCTGTTTTTGAGCATTTCAACTTCATCTAATTTATTTTTGAGTTCGGTGACCTCATTATAAATAATGTACCATTTCTTTAGCACCCCTTTATCATCATAGAACGGGGTTACATATCGATCAACAATGTGTGTTCCATTTGAAGCTACCCATGCAGTATGTGCCTTAACTGATTTTTTCAGTCTTTCTGCATCGGCTACCGTTTCTCCCTCTTCAAAGAGATATTCGAGCATCTTTTTCTTCTTAAAATCGGTGAAATTCATGTTAAGAAGCTGATTGCGAGGATAAGAAACAATGGTGCAAAAGGCCTCATTCATATCAAGGATGGTGAAGTCTGGATCTAATACAACCTGAGCTACCTGGCACTTTTCAAATAGTGAATGATAGAGTTTTGCATTTTCCGCAAGTTGCGTAACATCATTATAGGATATGGAGATATATTGCACGGTATTCTGTGGGTCAATATAGGGGGTAATGTGCAATTGTACTTCAAATACTCCTGATGGAGTCTGGATAGTCGCTTGTCCGGTTGTTCTCTTTTTCTCGCGTATCGTTTGTTCAACTGATCCCCCGGTCTGATTGAGTGTTTTTAAAAAGCCTCTACTCTCAAGACCACGGATATTCATATCCAGTAGTTGCTCTTTATCCGTTTTGAGGAGCGTTGCAAATGCCTCATTTATGCGGACAACGTTTCCATCGGTATCCAGAATAACCTGGCCAGCCTGACTCTTCTCAAAGAAATACTCAAGTATTGTTGGTTCAACCATCTCTTTTTCCCCTGGATATTGAATAATGCAGTACCCATAAATAAAGATTTGCTAAAAATCTGAGTTGTGTATGGAGGCTGCATATATCGTGAGTTTAAAATGGGGTATATGAATTGTGCCTTTGAAACAACATGGAGGGTTGAAACCCTTTAGGCATGCATCAGGGACACCTTACGCATAGAGGGGTAATACTTGGGGAGATGTTGTTCCTTTAAAGGTGTAGGAATTCGGGATCAAAACACCATTTCACATCCGAAACTTCCAAATTAACTGGTTAATCACAGAGCAAAACGGATATCACCTTGTAAGTAGATATGAAGTGAACAAGAGGGAAGGAACTGAGGCATGCCAAAATTCAAGATCGGAACTGACGATTTTAAGGAACTCATAGACGAAGGAGGATACTTCGTTGATAAAACACTCTTAATACGTGAGATCATTGAGGGCAGCAAAGTCACCCTGCTCCCTCGGCCCCGAAGATTTGGCAAGACTCTGAACATGACAATGCTCAGATACTTCTTTGAAAAATCAGATCTAAACCAGGATTACTTATTTGATGGCTATGCTATCACAGACCATCCGGACTGTATGAGCCATCAGGGTCAGTATCCGGTTATCTATCTGACGTTAAAAAAAATCAAAGGTGATACCTGGGCTGATGCCAAAGAACAGATAATTCAGATGATTGGCAGATGTTGTTCTTCAGCAAATCTTTCTCCCTCGATGTTGCGTCAGGAGGACCAGGATATATACACATCCTTGGTAACCTTTCATCCCTCTGATACTATTCTGTCCCTGAGTCTTGAATTACTGACATTGTGGTTGTATGAATTTCACAAAAAACCGGTGATAATCCTTATCGATGAGTACGATACTCCCATGATCGAAGCCTGGTCCCGGGGGTACTATGATGAAATGGCTACATTCATGCGGGCATGGCTTGGGGCAGGGCTGAAACAGGAACATGGACGTGCACTCTATCGGGCAGTAATAACTGGAATTCTTCGCATTGCCAAAGAATCAATATTCTCTGAACTGAATAACCTTGATGTTGCCAGCCCACTGATGATCGGCCCATACTCGGACAAATTTGGGTTTACTCAGCCAGAACTTGATCTCATTCTTGAAGTATTTGAGGTTCATAGCCATGCAGATATTCTCCGTGACTGGTATAACGGGTACTCATACGGAGGGCAGACAATTTACAATCCCTGGTCTGTCATTAGTTACATCCAGGCTATCCCAAATCCCCCAGGCCCGAAATGGCTTAACACCTCATCAAATGCTCTCGTTTATGAAGAACTTGAAGCAGGAGGACTTGAGATCAAACGCGATCTTGAATGCCTGTTGTCTGGACAGGAGATCAGGTATCCCATCCTGGAGACGATAACATTCAAAGATATCAGCAAAAATCCTATGAATATCTGGAGCTTTTTATACTTTTCAGGGTATCTGAAAGCCGACGATCCGCAGTGGGCTGAATACGATCCAGATCTGCTGACGTATGCCTTGTCCATACCAAACCGGGAGATCAGTGCTGCATACCGGCAGTTTGTAAACAGCATGTACGAAACAGGAGATCTCAGCTCAGGTATCAAAGGATTCCTGACTTTTTTCCTTGAAAATCTACCAAATTCATTTCTTGAAGAAGTCCTGCAGGATCTGACTCTTGGATTGGTAAGCATGTATGATCTGGCTAAACTCCCGGAAGCAGTATTTCATGCATTTGTTCTTGGGCTTCTTGCAAACCTGCGTCATGTATATGAGATCCGATCAAACGCTGAGGCAGGATATGGACGTGCCGATATCCTTATGATCCCAAAGACCAGGAAATATCAGACAGCATATGTTATTGAGTTCAAATCTATCACAGACAAAGAAGGCGGACAGGAGACGGTGGATGATGCACTTGGGCAGATACGAACCCGGGAGTATGACGCAGCGCTGAAAAACGCCGGGGTCTCTCCAGATGCTGTCAGACGGTTGGCAGTCATTCTTCAGGGGAAAAAAGTAGTAGTCAGGAGCGAGGTTTAATACCTGATATCCTGGACATCCTGGATATCCTTTGGGACATCTTCAAATCTGTATCGCAGGGTATCCCACCGGGCAGAGATACTCTTTTCAAAGAGCAGGGCACGCCTGATAAGTTCATCATTACAGATCAAGAGCCCGCTATCAGCAGTTTTGATAGCTATCTCAAACTGGGCACAGCGACGATACATATCGCTGAGCACCAGGTGATCATACCCGTCTTCGCCATACACACATTCTCCCTGTGAAATGATGGTCTGAAGCAGAGCCGCTGCTTTTAACCGGTAATACAGTCCTTCCCTGCCCTGATGAGCGTTATCATATGCAAAGACTGATATGAGGGTATTGCCGGGCCGCTGCCTGAAATCACTGCGCCATTCTTCAAGCAGCGTGGCGCACCGGTACATTTTCACCAGGTCTGACAGGGTATCATCAGATACTATAGCCTGATAGGCGGGTGATCTGACCAGTCCGACAGCTTGTGCTCCTCCCTGTGATATATCGCCTGCTACATACCCGCAGGTCGGACACTGGTGCAGCGCAAATTTTCGATATTCGGCATCATCTTCAAAAATAAAGAACTCCGGATCCGGATCAGTTTCTTCTGATCGGAATCTGATAAGTTCAGACTGCATCTTTTCAGCCCTGCACAAACTACATACCACCCGGAGTGCATCGTTTGTCAGAATCACATCACCTCAGGCTGGTTATAATCAAAGACTGAATTTAGCATCCTCATGTTATCCTTCTGTTTCTCCATCAGCATCCCGGCTGCCTGATGCCCGAACCTGACTGCGGTGTCACGATGAATCTGTATGGCTTCTTCATCTGCAGTCTCCATAAGGGTAATGTGCAGGTTTCGAGCCGCTATTATCTCATCAGGAGCAATGAATACTGCAGTTCGGAAATCCTGCTCTGCAGCCCGGGTATCACCTGAAGCAAGTTTTGCAAGGGCACGGTTATTCCAGGCGCCCCATTGATCTGGAGCAAACGCCACCGCCCGGTCTCCAAAATATTTCGCCCTCTGTGCATCTCCTGTGTGTGTCATACACCAGGCAAGCCCGCTATATGCTTCCCCACATACAGGATCCAGCCTTATCGCTTCTTTCAGTGCAATCTCTGCTTCAGCATACCTGCCCGGATTGCAGAGCACAATCCCTTTTCCTGCATAGAGCCGTGCACATGTCGTATCTTCACGAATTGCGAGATCATACATCCTGACTGCTTCATCATAATATGTCTCATCTTCAGTGATATCAGCAAGGTTATGAAACGCATCAGCCTGCATTTCATAGAATCTCGCGGATGGATGCTCTGATGCAGTCAACTCAGTTATCTGCTTAAACACTGCTGCTGCATCTTTTGCCTCACCTGCTTCATCCAGCCGTTTCCCGATACGATCTAATGCTTGTGCCAGGGCATCTGTATCATTGCCAAACAGTGGCATGAGTTCTTCAACAATCGTTTCCGGACAATACTGGTGAAGGAAAAGTTTTCTTCTACAATCTCTAATCCCTGATACAATCCGTGGATCGGTATCTATTGATTCACCCATATCACCTAATAACACTTCAGCAGCCCTGAACTGGCGAAGGGCATCAGCATACCGGTTAAGATGAAGTAAACACTCTCCATATGCTATCCGAAGCCCGCAATCATCAGGGATCTGTTCGATATCTTCAACAAGGCCATCTGCACCTGCTTCATACTCAATAAGCCATGTCAGGGCAATCCTTCCTGCAGGAGTTGCGGTGAGCATATCAAGAGTGATATCTCTCCCTACCTGTCTGGAGAGATCAAGCAGATGATCACGAAGAATCTCTTCAGATCTGAAGGTGACCGGTGAACTCTTCAGTATCTCCTGTGCAACATCATGCTGGCCGCCAAGAAGTGCTGCAGATGCGGTCAGGAAAAATAACTTAAACCCTCTTGCATCTAAATTTGACCTCAGGCGGAGGGAATTTTTATATGCCTCAAAATAATACCCGGCTCTTATCATACACTGGATCTCAAGAAACAATGCATTGATATCGTCGGTATTAATATCTCTGATATATTCTCCAAAACACCACGTTGCTTTCTCAAACTGATGGTTCAGGATCAGGGCTTTACCCAAAGTTTTGTAATCACCGATACGAAACGGGGTCTCTTTGATACATTCATCTGTTATGCTATCAAAATTCGTGAACTGTCCTGCCTGAATCCTTACGTTAAGCAACATTGGTTTATAAACCGGAAATCCGGGATTGATTGCATGATCAAGTAGCAGCATTTCAAACGCATATCCCCACTTCCCACGGTTAAGCCTTGTCTGAGCTGACAGCAGGCCTGCAGTCGGGATATCTGATGCCGTTACACAGACTGATGCAAACCCCTCCTCTGCTTCATCAAGGAGCCCGGCAGCCCGGTAAATAAGCGGTCGGATTAACATGAGTTCAGGCGTTCCATCTGATTCAGCCATCTCTGCATAAGCAAGAGCCTGTGGGAAGTTATCGGTCAACAGACAGACAATCGCAGCAAATCCTGCATAATATGGTTTTTTGATGGTATCAGCCGCTCGACTGGCCCATGGGTTTGCTCTCATCGGTCCGTTCAGGCAGAATCTGGTAACTGCGGTAAGGGCTACTTCTTTTGGTGTATAGTTATCTATGTCATCAGGTAGTGAGTACTTATTACCAGTTTTTGATTCGCTATCCTGGTCTGTTTCTACCGGATCTGGTCGGTGGATGCTACATTCATAATTTAGTACATTACACATGCCAAAGATCCGATCACGCATCAGGACCTGCACCAGGTATTGCATTGCACGATCTGTATCACGAGACTTTATCGCTGCCATGATCTGCAGATATAGGACGTTCATGTTATAGGGCGGCTCTGTGATACTTTCAGCAATATTCAGCGCCTGATCTACAAATCCTCCGGCTAATAGGACTTCACTGATCCAAAGTCTGTACCGGTCAGGGAGATCTGCAGATTCGGGGTTGTTCTCTGATATCAGTTTTAGTGCACGTTCTGCAGCTTCAGCATTCCGGTCCATGCGGGAGAGTTCCCTGATGGAGAGAATTATCTCATCGAGAGTATCTGGTTCTTTGAAAAATCCCTGAAGTTCTGCGCTGAGCTTCTCAATTTCATGTAATATGTCCTGTGATTCATGAGATTCTGGTGATTGGGGGGTATCGAATGAATCAGGTATTTCGAGTATATCTGGTTCATGTACACGCTGCGTAACGCCGGTCTTGCGAAGCAGCTGGATTAGATCATATCTGGCATGCATACATGAATCTGTATCTTCAATCTCCCGTCTCATCCACCTGATGGCATCAGCGTAATTATTCTGCTGTATTGCGATTTTTCCATTCAGAAATGCCACAAAGGGTGCTGAAGGATCAGTAGCCGTTGCAATTCCCGCAATCCTCTTTGCTTCTTCAGGATCATCTCTGGCATAAGCGATAAGGCCGGACAATGCAAGTAATGTAGCGTCTATCGGCGCAATTTCATGATCTTGACCATAGACCTCAGAGATCCACGAAAGGATATTTTCTGCATAATCAGTGCTGCCGGTCATAATCTGGGCAAATATAAAATGAAAATGACACATGCAGTGTTTTATTTCCGACCTGCTTAAGAAGGTTTCAAGGAGTTCTGATGAGAGATGGTAGTATCCAAGCCTGCACAGGTATGTGCCAAGCAGTTCAGTGTTCTGGTACGATGAAGGATTGTCATAATATAACTTTTCATAGTTCTTTATTGCCGTATTGTATGCTCTGGTTCTCACGGCGATTTCAGCCTGAAGTAAAGATAGCACAAGATGGTCAGGTAGGAACCTGGCAAGTTCTGTAACTTTTTCCTGGGCACGATCATACTCTCCGATCGCAAGGAGATCTCTGACCGATGTACATCTGAAATCAATCCAGGTTACAAGTCCATGTTCAATCATGAATATATCCCTCAAGGGTGCAGAAATTTGGGATATCCAGGTATACAGGCGCTCCCGGCAGTAAAACCGCCCGGGCAGGATTGTTGATTTTAGTGATTACCTTCATCGTTTCTCCATGTGTTGATTGTTCAACTCAGTAGAATCTGATACCTTCTGATGAAATTCAGATAGCATATCTCCCTTGCCCGGGAATCCGGGAGCTGATTCAGTCAGATCATATCTAACTATTTGTTTGCAGTGAATATATAACTATTGAATTAGGTTATGCAATTATTGGGGGTACTTATTGTCCACGCACTTATCTCTCATGTCACTCTCTTTTTATATCACATAATTTCAGTAAAAAGTAATTTTAATGCTTTATTGAGTAAAACCGGGAATTTTTAGTTTTTCGGATTTTCTCAGTATGTTGCTCAGTGCACGCAGGATTTTATCCTGCAATGTTGCAAAATATTTAAGTAGTATTATGTAGCACCTCATGGTTATACAAAAAACACAACCTATAAGTAATACTGATATTCTTAGTTAGGTATCTACCATCATGAACTCATCTGACCTTCCCGGCTGGATACTCAGGGCCTATAAGATATTGGTAAGTTCCTGCCAGGATCGGCCATTTACCATAAAAGATGCAGAACGGATACTTGAGGGAACTGATGTTAAAACTATCAGGATTATCGTATCACGGCTGAATAAAAGTGGGCTTCTTATTAGTGAGCCATCAGCGGAGGATTCCCGTATTCGTATCTATACACTTCTGGATAAACAACCTGAAGATGAGTTGTGTGATTTGGCTCTGTTCTCTTCGAGACAGGAATCAGACCTCCTTACCGGTTATCTTCCTGCATTACAGGCAGGGTCATTGAAAAGGAAGGAGAAGACAGATTCATTACATATTTCTGATGAGACGGCATTCCCTTGTTTTTCTGAAATGATCCTGCCTTCTGACTTTTTTGCGGATAGATCATCCCCTCATCCATTCTTCTCCTTTGCCGGAGATGTCATAAAGACTCAGGAAGATTGCGATATTTTTATCGTTCTTATATGGCTCAAACATATTCAGAGTCTTGATGATTCACCTCCGATTTCATTCACTGCGCTCCTTGACCGTGAATCTGAAGGATTTAATCAATTTTTAAAGAAATTAAATAGATATATACGGAAAAATAATAAAAACGAGGCATTACAGTCCTTCTCACTCGACCAGTTTTCAGAGCGTCTCGCGCAATGGCTTGCAAAACTTGGACAATTTGGCAGGTTATACATCGAACCTGCATATCTGGAATTTTTTGATGGTCCACCGATAACCATCAGATCCGGCCCGGATCCCTCTGATATCTCTCCTGATATTTTTTCCCATGTTATTCATACCATATCAAAGAATATCCCTGGTAATACTTCGTCTTTAGATCCTGGAACTGCAGATCTGATGGTACATCTGGCAAAACCTCGCCGCAGCGAACATATCTACGTCCCTTCCTGTGGATACTGCGAACTTCTTACCGCAACTGCTGCTTATCTAAATCTCCCGCTCTCCTCAAAACGCCCCAAATCCCGACCGCAAAAAAAGGATACCGGGCCTGCCGGGACACAAGATCTTGTGATAGCAGCAGAATGTTTCACCTCGTCAATGACGAAAAAAACCGGTCCTCCTCCATATATATCGGGTATCCTTGCTGACCTGCTTGATATTCCTTCACTGATTATGAAAACCGGTGATTATTTACGCCACCCAAAATTCCGGGATACCATTGGCAGCATCGGATTTGATCTTATTGTGAGTGTCGTTCCTCCCGGATTGAAAGGTTATACCGAAGAACTGCTCAAAGAAGATGAAGCATGGACCCGGTACTGGTTTGGATTTCCTTCACGAAGAAATGCAGACTGGCTCTTTATTCAGCATATCACTGCATCACTGAATGATTCAGGCCGTGCAGTCATCCAGATCCCTGCACAGACACTCATAAGAAAAGGAGCAGAAGGGGAGATCAGGACATTGTTCATTCGCAAAGGCCCGATAGAAGGCGTAATCCTGCTCTCCGGAGAGTCAGGACCGGTTGTTGATGCACAGGTTCTTCTGATATTAAACCGGAACAAACCAGCATCACGGGCAGATCAGATCCTCTGTATTGATGCAACCCGGCTCAAATCAAACACGTCAGAACCTTCAAATCATATTGATCGGCTGCAAAGCCCGGATGAGTCAGACTTCTCTTATAGCCGGGTGTGCTCGTGCTACCAGGCCTGGAAAGAAGAGCCGGGCTTCTCCCGGATAGTACCAGTTTCAGAAATTCTGGATAACGATGGCGTTATTTCTATTCCATACCTGGTTCATGGCAGAAAACCTGAAGACCGGGGAAATGATGATGAATGGAGATGGAAATTGTTATCTGCAGAAAATCATCAGGTCTTTGCAGGAACAGCCTGCCAGACTGTACCTGACGGGATATATCCGGTATTAACCCCCCAGGACATTGATGAAACGGGTCATTTTTCAGTCCAGAATATGCACAAAGTTAGTAGGATTCCATCTTCAGGCAGAGTCATTCCTTGTGGATCCGTGATATTTTCAATACAGGAGATTCCTGCACAAAAACATGGAAAAAAAAGCATACCCCCTGAGTGGTACATTGATAAAGTTACTCTGACCGGTGGTCATATGAAAAATCTGATTGGTGGAGAAGGGGTGCTTTGGATTGAACTTTCCGACTACACCATCCTTTCCGAGTATCTCGGACTCATTCTCCATCTTATCCAGCATCGTGTAAGGTTTACCGGAACCAGAGATACCATCATCAGAACTGGTCTTCATATTCAGATTCCAGTTCCCCCTGTTTGTCAGCAGATACAGATTGTAAAGACAATCTGGAAAAATGAAGATATAAGGGCGTTTTTTGAACAGATGATCATGATTCGTGAGCATCAGTCCGGGATATTTAAATCGTAAACGCAGCCTCTAAAACCCTTTTAAGTATACCCGTTTTTACTTAATTATGAATAGATTCATGAAAACAATACCATTGCTAAATATCGTTTCCATTTTAATTTTCTATATTGTATTCCCCTTTTTTGATTCTCGTTCGTGTAATAATGGTTATATCTTGTGATTGTTAGGTTTATCAGCAGATTCATGTTAGGATTGATGTGAAGAGAGGGTTCTTATGGGTCCTCCCTTATCCTAAACCGGTAAGGTGCATTATCCGGTTTGATTGGTTTTGATACGTAAAACTCCGCAGTATCCTATTTTGATCAGAGTGCTGGTGACTTTTTTAAAGATACGGCACTTCTGGTCTGCCAGGTATGCTGCAGACCGTCATACCAAAAAAATTAATTTTTGGTATGATTACTTCTGGAATTCTTTAATCGGGCTGGGTCCGAGTTCACGGATCTTGGCGCTGACGTCTTCCATAACCTTACCCCATTTTGCACCCTCAGATGCTGAGACGAAGGTCATGCGGAAACGCTTGTCATCAAGACCAATATTTCTCATCAGTGCCTTGACCATGAACATTCTCTTTGCTGCCTTGTAGTTTCCTTCAAGGTAGTGGCAGTCACCAAAGTGACATCCGGAGACAAGTACTCCGTCTGCACCATCGACGAATGCCTTGAGAATGAAGAGCATATCAATACGGCCGGTGCACATGACTCGCACGGCACGGACATCTGGCGGATACTGGATACGGGCACCACCGGCGAGATCTGCTCCGGCGTATGAACACCAGTTACAGATTATTGCCTGGATTTTAGGATTCCACTCGTCTGACATGGTTATTCCCCTCCCAGCAGGAATGCATCAATCTGGGCCACGATCTGTGGAGTTGTGAAGTGCTGCATCTTGATTGCACCACCGGGACAGAATCCTCCACAGGTTCCACAGCCTTTACACTTTGCTTCGGTAACCTGCATAACAGTTCTTCCATCCTTCTCAATGAGTGCAAGTGCACTGTATGGACAGAGGTTAACACACATTCCACAGCCTGCACACAGTTCGTCAATGCATATGGCAAAGTAGGGCTCAAGCTCGACTTGTCCCATATGAATTGGAATGGATGCTGCAGATGCGGCACCTTCTGCCTGTGCAACAGTATCTGGAATATCTTTTGGTCCCTGACAGACACCGGCAAGGAAAACACCGGCAGTCGTTGTTCCACAGGGGTTCAGTTTTGGGTGTGCTTCAAGCATCCAGCCGTCCTGAGAGGCTGAAACACCGAACTTCTTCCTGACAACATTGGCTCCTTCCTTAGGCTCAACCGCTGCTGCAAGAATAACCATATCTACTTCGATATCAACCGGGCGACCAAGGAGCGTGTCTTCAGCAAAGACGTGCAGGTTCTTGGTTGCGGGGTCTTCAAGGATGTTGGCAACACGTCCACGGATGAACTTGGCACCTTCGTTCTGGATACGGTAGTAGAACTCCTCGTACATCTTCCCGAAAGACCTGATGTCCATGTAGAAGAGATAGACTTTGCAGCCTGGAATCTTCTCGTACATCTGGTGGGCATGCTTGAGAGAGTACATACAACAGAATCGTGAACAGTATGGCTTTGCGACGCCACCGGTATTGTCACGGGATCCTGCACAGAGCACAATCGCAACACTCTGTGGAGTTTTGCCATCGCTTGGGCGGATTAAGTGACCACCGGTTGGACCGGATGCACAGATCAGACGCTCAAACTCAAGAGCATGGATGACGTTGTCAAACCGCTTGTATCCCCATTCCTTCTTTCCTTCGATTGGAATGAGGTCAAATCCGGTTGCCAGCACGACGGTTCCGACCTTCTTGGTGACAAACTCGTCCTGCATCTCAAGGTCAATTGCCTTCTTCTCACCACAGGCTTCAACACACAGGCCACACTTGACACATGCATCAAAGTCAACGGTGTAGATAAGGGGCATAACCTGGGCATGGTAGATGTAGACTGCCTTCCTTGGAGCCATTCCCATTTCGAACGGGTTTGGTTTGATAACCGGACACACGTTGGAACAGTCACCACAACCATTGCAGCCACCTCCGACGATACCCTTTGCAGCTGCCTCTACCGGTGTCATAACACCGCGGGCCTTCTTACGCAGGGTTACATCGAAGTTACCAATGTATCCTTCTACCTTCTCGACTTCAGTGTAGGTAAGCATCTCGATGTTCGGGTGACGTCCGACATCCACCATCTTGGGGGTCAGAATACACTGTGAACAGTCAAGAGTTGGGAACGTCTTGTCGAGTTGGGACATCCGGCCACCGATAGTGGGGGTTGCCTCAATAAGGTACGTCTTGATCCCGGCGCTTGCCAGATCGAGTGCTGCCTGCATACCGCCGACACCTGCGCCGACGACCATGGCTGCTTTCTCAACCGGCACACTCTTTGGAATAAGGTCTTCGAGCTTGGCTGCCTTTGCAACTGCAATCCGGACCTGGTCCTTTGCCTTGGAGGTTGCCTCATCGTGCATGCCGTGCATGTGAACCCAGGAGTTCTGCTCACGGATGTTTGCCATCTCAAAGCGGAACGGATTCAGTCCGCCTTCCTTAGTTGCCGTCCTGAAGGTTGGCTCATGGAGACGGGGGGAACATGCTGCGACTACGATACCGGTGAGGTTGTGCTGTGCGATTGCGTCCGCGATCATCTTCTGACCGGGAGTTGAGCACATATACTGGTACTGGTCAGCGTGTGCAACGTTTGGAAGTGTCTTTGCATACTCGACAACTTCGTCAATTGACATGGAACCGGCAATGTTGGTTCCGCAGTGGCACACGAATACACCGACTCTTGCTTCAGAATTATCTGCCATTCTTGAAACCTCCTTAAAGCACCTTCTCCAGGAATGGTTTACAGTCGATTGCATGCAGATCGAGTGCAAGATCCTGTGGGCTCATACCCTGGGCAAGGCCAAGGAGTTCGTTGAAGTGCAGGACCGGGATGTTGTATACATCGCCGAACTTCTCTTTGATCTCGATCTGACCGCGGTCAAACTGGAGCTGACAGAATGGGCACACTTCGGTGATTGCATCTGCTCCTGCTTCCCTGATGTTGATCATCTTTTCGTTGGTGATGTCAAGGGCATGGGTGATATCGTATCCACGAACACCGCCACCGGCACCACAGCACTGCATCTTGTTACGATACTGGACTGTCTCTGCACCAAGTGCTTCAACAAGTTCTTCAAACCACATTGGGTTTTCTGTGTCGCCGAAATGTCTCTCTTTCTGTGGCTTCATCAGATGGCAGCCGTAGTGGCATGCAATCTTTGCGCCGGTCAGAGGAGTTGTGACTGATTCGCGAAGTTTGCGAACTCCACAGATCTTCTCATCGTAGTAGAGTTCAGCGAGGTGGAAGACATCGATGGTTCCCTTGAACTCCATATCGATCTCTTTCAGCACTTCATTGACACCCTCACGGAGCTCAGCGTTGTGCTTGAGAATGTGGTTCACTTCGTAGATGGACTTGTAACATCCGTTACAGATGAGTGCAATGTCCTTCTTCATCTCTTCTGCGAGAACAAGGTTTCTGGCTGCCATTGCATACCAGACATTGAGATCGATAGATCCAAATGCACCGGGTGCCGGGCAGCAGCTTGCTCCCTTTAAGGGCAGGAGTTTAATGCCGACCTTTTCACTGGTCTTGATAGATGATGCCTCACAACCGGGGTACCGGTTTGGTGCAATACATCCAAGGAAGAATGCGTATTCGTGCACGCTTTATTCCCCCTTGAGGATACGGTCAGCGTTTTCTTTCAGTCCGTAGTGGTCCATAATTTTCTGAATGCCTTTCATAAACTCTGGATACATGTGTGTTGTTGGCGGGTCAGCAGTCAGGCCAAGCTTCGTGCGGGCTGCCCGGTTCACATCATTGTTCGGAACACCGTGGCCGGAGTTGTAGATCAACTGGCAGGTCTGAAGGAAGTTGCGTGGAACGATATCACGTTTGAACGCAAGGTTTCGCATTGCCATGATTACATCAGTTGGTGCGATATCTCGTGGACACCGGTCTGTGCATGAGTAACAGGTGGTACATAACCAGAGATCCGGATCAGTGAGTGATTCGTTCTCAAGACCGAGCACACTCCGGCGCATAAACAGGCGGATCCGGTAGGTGCTGCGGGGTGCAGACGGGCATGACCCGGTGCAGGTACCACACTGGTAGCACATATTGGCTATCGTGCGACTGATTCTCAATACATCCTTAGAGAAATCTGGATTTGACTGATCTTTATGATATCTCTGGTCAGCCAGTTTCTTGTCCAGTTCAGGGTTGTCGTAACTTTTTGCAGCCATGTCAATCCTCATTACTGGCTGAGCGCCTTGAGCTCGACTGTTCCTGCACCACTGGCCAGTTCTCTTACTTTTGAGGTTCTGGCAGTGCAGAGTTTTTCTTTAATCTTCCTGAAGAGGTCAGTTTCCTTACCCTTGATCTTCACTGAGTCACGCCTGAGGTAGATGATATCCTCACCTGGACATGCATTGACACAGGCTCCACACAGGATGCAGAAGTCTTTGTTAACTGCGATATTAGCCTCAATCTTACCCTTCATGTCCTTTGCAGGTTTTGGGGTTGGCAGATAAATGGCGTTTGCAGGACAGACATCGACACAGGTTGAGCAGCCGCCCGGACATTTCTCAGGATGGAACGTGATCTCTCCCTCGAAAATCTTGTTAACGGTAATTGCTTCTGTGGGGCAGTTGATTGCACACCACCGGCAGGTGCAGCATTCTTCATCGATGATGCTGACCTTTCCGTATTTTTTCTTGCCTGCAACTTCACGTGTTACCTTGATGGCTTCTTCTGGACATGCTTCTGCACAGACATTGCAGCCATCACAGTAGGCCTCATCCCAGAGGACCTTTCCTTCTACTTTCCCTGATTCGGGGGTGAAAGGTTTGTGAACCACGCTGATCGCTTCACAGAGATTTCCACAGATGCCACACTTGGTGCACTTGTCGTCATCAACAACAAAATTAATTTTCAACTCTACGGCCTGACCTTTTGCAATGCCGTCGCAGTCCTGTCCTTCAAAGAGTGGGACATCGCGATCAATAGCATCACGGGGGCAGACATCCTGACAGATGTTACAACGAACACACTTCTCATCATCGATGGATGTGCCCTTGTCGTAGGTTGGGAACCCTTCCTTCTCAAGGATCGGGAGTTTTTCTTCGCCATCAATCTTCAGGGAGAGAGCGGTGAAGGGGCACATGATAACGCAGACACCACAGTATGAGCATTTTGTCTCATCAACGTGGATATTTGCTGCATCACATACCAGACCTCTCTGGACGCCTCCTACAGCTCCTACAGCGATTGCTTCTTCAGGACAAACCTCAGAGCAGATGCCGCAACCAGTGCAGACATCGTTGTCGAGGATGAGGTTGTTGACCTGTTGAAGGAGTCGCTGCTCCATGATAACCCGGGATCCTTCTGTGATCTTCGAGTACTTCGGAAACAGTGTTGACATTAAGATACCTCGTAAGTGTTCAAGAATTCCGTTCAAGAACTATTATACCCGTAAAAATCAGAACCGCTATTTAAGCGAGGGCCTCTTGTGGCCGCTGTCCTGAAAGCTGAATCACATCGTACGGGCATGCATCTACACAAATCCCACATCCAGAGCATAACTCATGCTTCACATCAAGAATGAGTGCTGCCCCGTCTACGACTTTATAAATCTTATCAGTCGTAGCCGTTGATGCAGGGTCGAGGGTGTAGAGTTCCAGCGCATTTACCGGGCATGCCACCACACAATTGTTACAGCCGGTACATCGCTCCATGTTCACATGTACTGCAAATGCCATAAATTCGCACCAGCCTGATCGATAAAAATCGACTGCACAAAGGTTGTAGGAAAATATAGATAAAGGTTCTGAATTAAACTGGCCGATTCTTTGAGATCTGGCTATAAAAATTAATTACATTTCGTTGTTTTTATCTGTGATTAATCAGAATATGTTTCGCACTTGAATGTATCTATCATGATCGATCGTGATAAATTATTGTTAATTCTTTTTTCAAATCCTCACATATTACAGATTAAAGTAAAATATGGGGGTAATTCGAGCGGTTTTCTCTGAATCTCGATTATGGTGTGATATTTTTAAAATTGAGGGCCATACCTCTGCATTTCTCTATATGGGAGTAGATTTTTCGGAAAAATTAGTACATATGAAAAAAATTCGGCTTCAATTAGCCTTTATTTATTCCTTGCGTGCAATAATTGGGATTCAATTGTATTTTAGGGCGCCATTAGGCTCCCGTTTTCTCCATGATTCGGGTATCAGCACCCTGAGATCTCTGTCAGGCCGCATCTCAATCTCCCCCCCTTGTGGGTTTTATGAGAAACCGGGATACCATAGGAACGTTCGTCCACCGATAATCATCAAAAATTCAAAAAGTGCTGATAAGTATAACTAGTGTCTGTCACGTATATTGATCTGAAGAGTAATGACATTCTATCAGGTTACCACCACCTGCCCATACTGCGGCACAGGATGTTCACTTAACCTGCTGGTAAAAGATGGCCGGGTGATAGGAACTGCCCCATATTTCCGCTCACCAGTCAATGAAGGGCGGCTCTGTCCGAAAGGTACCTACTGTCATCAGTTTATTCACAATCCTGACCGCCTGAAAAAACCCCTTATCAGAAAAGGGGACATTTTTTATGAAGCAGACTGGGATGCTGCTCTGGACCTAATTGCACGACGTCTGTCATCATACCAGCCTGATCAAGTTGCGGTCCTCTCCTCTGCACGATGCTCGAATGAGGATAATTACCTCGCGATGAAATTCGCCCGGGGCGTGCTCAAAACCAGGCATATTGATCACTGTGCACGACTTTGTCACCAGGCCACGATGGTAGGTCTTTCCTGTGCATTTGGCACCGGTGCAATGACAAACTCAATATCTGATATCGGAGAGTCTGACTGCATATTCTGTCTTGGAAGTAACACATTAGAGCAGCATCCACTCATCGGCAGGCAGATTATCAGGGCACGAACCAGGGGAGCGAGGCTCATTTATGCAGACCCCCGTCATACTCCTACTGCTCTACAGTCTGATCTGTTTATCCAGTTTTATAGTGGATCTGACGTTCTCCTCCTCAATAGCATCATGGGAGAGATCATCAGAAACGGACTTGAAAAACCTGATTTCATAGACAAGCGGACAAAAAATTACGAACAACTGAAAAAGACCGTTCTGCAGAAACGATACGAACCTGAAGTGGCTGGGCAGCTGTGCGGAGTTTCAGCCGAAAGCATCAGAACCACTGCGTCCTGGATAGGCACTGCACAGCGGTGCACGATTCTGTATGCTATGGGCATCGTGCAGCATGTCACCGGCGTTGATAATGTGAGATCCATTGCAAATCTCATGATGCTGACTGGCAATATCGGGCGTCCAGGCACCGGGGTTAATGCTCTTCGTGGGCAGAATAATGTGCAAGGTGCCTGCGATGTCGGATGCCTTCCCACTCATTATCCTGGATACCTGCCAGTGACAGACAGTGTAGCTCACCAGAACCTGGCAGCAAAATGGGGTTTTAAGCACGGGATATGTGAAATGCGGGATGGATATGATATCACCACCCTGTTTGAACGCCTTAACACCGGATCACATGAAATACGGGCGATGTATCTTATCGGTGAGAATCCGGTAATATCAGATCCTGAGCCTGCGATGGTAAAAGGCGGCATTGGCAACCTTGACTTTCTGGTTGTACAGGACATCTTTTTTACCGAGACCTGTCAGTTTGCAGATGTTGTACTACCTGCAGCCTGCTGGGCAGAAAAGGATGGAACCCAGACCAATACCGAGCGGAGAGTTCAGCGGATAAGACAGGCAGTCCCACCACCGGGAGAAGCTAAATCCGACTGGGAGATACTTGCTGATCTTGCCGGGCGGATGGGATATGCTGAGCAGTTCAGGTATCAGAGCGCTGAAGAGGTGTTTGCCGAGATCTGCTCGACCGTTCCGCAGTACCAGGGGATGAGCTGGGATCGGGTGAGCAGACCAGAAGGGGTGCAGTGGCCCTGCCCTGATGCAGATCACCTGGGAACTCCTATCCTCTATACTGATTCGTTCTCAACTCCGGACGGATTAGGGGTGTTTCTTCCGGTAGAATGGAAAGAACCCAGAGACATGCCTGACAGCCGGTTTCCGTTCAGACTCACCACCGGCCGGATTATCTGGCACTGGCAGTCAGGCACCATGACCCGCAGGTGCAAAAATCTGACTGATGAGGTAAATGAAGGGTATCTTGAGATGAATCCACAGGATGCCCAGGCGCTTTTGATACGTGACACTGATCTTATCAGGGTGTTCTTTCGCAAGGGTTCACTGGTCTGCAGAGCCCGGCTTGTCAGGGACATAAAAAAGGGAACAACATTTATGCCGTTTCATTTTTATGAGTCTGCGGTGGCGGGTCAGAAGAAGGATATTCCGCTGTTTGGCCGGATGCATGAATATAAGCACACCCCGGTCAGGATTGAACGCTTTACTGGTGATGACCAGTGATCCCAGGCAACGCAATGCTCTATTCATATGCGTCAGATCCAGATATCAGGGCTGTAGGAGAGTCCGGAGGATTTGTCACCGGTCTGCTTGGGTATCTTCTCACCCATAAGGTTGTTGATGCAGTTGTAGTGACCCGGAAAGGTGCTGATCTGTATGATGCAGAGATGGCAGTGATTACTGATCCTGCTGATCTCTTGTCCTGTGCTGGTTCGCTGTATTGTGGAACGCTCTCTATTGCAAAGTTACTGGTACGCTACGTGGAAGGGAATGCCGGCATCAGGATTGCTGTAGTAGTGAAGGGGTGTGAAGCAAAGGCAATTATTGAACTTTCAAAGAGAAACCGCATCTCTCTTGATGATGTCCTGCTTATTGGTCTGACCTGCAGTGGGACGGTTAATCCGGTTACTGCCCGAAGAATGGTTTCTGATAAGTACGGGGTTGATCCTGATGAGGTGAAGTCTCTCTCGTTCTCGCAAGGCAGGTGCAGGGTTTTTACTGCTGACCGGATTATTGAGGTCTCGCTTGAGGAACTGGAGCAGGACGGGTATGGGCGGCGGCTATGCTGTCAGCGGTGTCTGGTCCATATTCCCAGGCAATGTGATCTGGTGTGTGGGAGCTGGGGGGTTGTTGGCGACCCGGTTTCAAAGATCACGTTTGTTGAGGTCTGCAGTCAGAAAGGTGCAGTAGTGGTGCAGGCCGCTGCAGATGCAGGTTCAATAACAATTCAACCGGCAGATCCGATGGGAATTGAGGTTAGAGACCGCGTTGAAGAAGCAATGCTTACGCTGAGCAGAAAGAACCGGTCAAACCAGTTTTCCGGGATTAATACCGGTTCCCGGCTGCTTGAGCGGATGATGCGTGATATGTCACGGTGCATTAAGTGTTATCAGTGTACTGAGGCGTGCCCGCTGTGTATCTGTGAGGACTGCAGGATTAAAAAACCCTGGCTGGTAAAACCCGGTCTGGTTCCGCCTCCGTTCATGTTTCATCTCATCAGGGTGTCACATATTGCTGATTCATGCATCAATTGTGGACAATGTGAGGACCGGTGCCCGATGGATATCCCGAATTCGTTGTATTTCAATGCCCTGCAGGTTGAACTTGAGGTCATGTTCGGGTATCACGCAGGTGAGCGGGCAGGAATGCCGGTTGTTGCAAAAGTGAATGAACGTGAAGAGTGGGAACATAACTACGGGGATACGTTTGATAAGATGATCGAGATGTTTCGTGAACAGGGGTGCTAACCCCAAACCCCTGATGTATCACGGCTTTTTTGGCTTTATGGCTCTCGCACTACAAATCCGCAGACTTCAAGGATCTCTTCTTCACTTACCTGATAGTTCCATGTTCTTCGTGAAAAGAGATCTGAGAGATAACAGATTGAGAGAGGAATTGGAAGGCCGTATATCTTTGCATAACTGACTGGTGGGAGTTCATGGCTGGAGAAGTTACGAATTGTCCCCCGGTCTACTACTACACCGATAGTCTGGAGTATTTTCGCGGTATGATTAAACGGGTGTTCGCGGGCAATTGTCATGCAGAGATCAGCCACGGGTGATCCGAATTTTGTGTTTGGGTAAAACGGAGCCCGTGCATAACAGAGTTTCCCACAGTCCCGGCAGTAATACCGGTGAACCTTCACTGATATGATCTTTTTCTGTTCATCTTCAATGACGGTGGCAAACCGTTTTGCTCTGATATCATGGAATCTGACCGGGCCTTTGCAGTAGTGGCACTCAGAAATGAGGGTAAATTCCATCGAATCCATGCCGGTTAGTGCCGTTATGATGACACTTTTCAGGATGGATGGGATTTTAATTACTTTCACGAGTGTCCACCAGTTCCATCTTTATTTGTCTGCGTATGAATATGAGATATCCCCCTGAAGGGGGCATGTTACCTATAGTCTGACTGTCAGCCAGGTTCTTTTTGAGAACGCTACGAAAAGTATTGCAGCCTGAAGCGTAAGGCCGATTATAACCGCGTACCATACTCCGTATATTCCATTGTCAAGCATTCCGGGCAGAACGACAGCAAGTGGAATCTGCACCAGTATCAGGGCAATTCCTGTCGCATACATTGGAATCCTGGTAGCTCCGGCACCGTTCATGGCAAATGAGATGATTATTGAGATGGCAGTCATTATGTAAAACGGTGCAACGGTCTGGAAGTACCCGATTCCTGTTGATATACTGGTTCCTGACGGGTCAAAGAAGGAAATAATCGAACTTGGAAAGAGCGCATATATTGCGGCGATAATAATCATCACTGCACCATAAAATGCAAGTGAGTAGTAAACGCCTGAAATTGCCCGGTCCGGGTTTTTTGCACCAAGGTTCTGACCGACGATAACTGCTGTAGCGGTAGCAATAGCAAACCCGGGCATCATGGCGATGAGTTCCATTCTGATAACTATCCCATATGCTGCAAGAGCCGCCTCTCCGTACAGTGCGACTATGGCGGTGAGTGCGAGAAAGGAAATACTTCGCATTCCGTTCTGCAGTGAGTTAGGTATGGCTACGACAAACAGTCGTTTCATCAGGCCGTAATCGAACTGAAAGGATGCAGGAAGTTTAATCGGTCCTCTATGTGAGAGAATCAGCCCTATCAGGAAGACAAATCCACAGGTTCTGCTGATTATGGTGGCAAGGGCTGATCCGACGATACCAAGGCCTGGTATTATTCCATACCCAAATATGAGCACCGGGTTTAGGAAAATATTGATGACATTTGACCCCAGCATAACCAGCATTGGTGTTCTGGCATCTCCACAGCTCTGGTATGCAGAACAGAGGATCCAAAGGCCGACCATACTAAAGTTCCCAAGCAGGAGTGCCTGGAGAAATATTCCGCCAAGCTGGGCTACATGGGGCGTTGCACCAAGAAGCAGAAGGATGTGTTCAGATCCGATAAGACCGATTATTGCAAATAGTACGGCAAATATTCCTCCTACTATCATGGCATGGATGAGCAGAGTACCTGCTGAATCATACTCTTTTGATCCCCATGCATGTGAGATGAATGCAGTTGTTGCGGTTACAACGCCGATGACGATGGTCATGATAGCAAGAATAAACATCATACTCAGTGCAACACCGGCGATTGCATCCGGGCCCAGCCTTCCGACAAAGAAGAGATCAATGACCTCGGCTACACTTTGGAGCAGATTACTGGCGATAATTGGGAGTGATATGGTAAAAAGGCCCTTAAGCAGGTTTCCTTCGGTAATGTCTGATTTCATGTTGCATTGACCTCTCAAAGGCAAAATAATGGTATATTATCCGCTTCCCTGATAGTAACTTCTGATAAACCTGGCAGTATCAACCGGGCTATGTTGTTTCATGATGGGCAAAAATATTACTGATCCGAATGGCGACTGTCGCTCCTACTGAAATCCCCCTCCAGTTTTTATAGGGGGTGAAAGTGATGTCAATTAAACCAACAATATTCATTTTTTAAAAAGAGGAAGGACAATTGGGAGGTTATCAACTTCTTCAATCTGTATTTGGTGTTGAGGCATCATTCATATGTATTATTTTCTTGTATATCTGCCTATATTTAATATCTGTTTCAATGGAGATCAAAAATGTGTGGACGGGGAGCGGGAAGGAACTTATAATTGAATCTGCAATCCTGAGGATGAATGTCCTTGTGCTTCTTGCCCATCCTGATATCAGCAGTCTGAACCATGCACTGGCTGTTGCTGTCCAATGTACTCTCAAGGCAGCCGGCCACCATGTCGTGTTTCATGATCTCTATGCAGAGCAGTTTGATCCTCTCTTGCCTGCACAGGAAATCCCCCGAAATGCTGTTTTGGATCCAGTAATTACTGCTCATTGCAACGATCTGAGTGAGGCAGACGGGATTATTGTTATTCACCCGAACTGGTGGGGTCAGCCGCCAGCTATTCTCACCGGATGGATTGATCGGGTGGTTCGTCCGGGTATTGCATACCGGTTTCAAGAGAATGATAATGGAGAAGGCATCCCTCTCGGCCTGCTCCGGGCAACGAAAGCACTCATCATTAATACCTCTAATACTCCGAAAGAGAGGGAAAATTCAGTGTTTGGAGATCCACTTGAAAGGATATGGAAAGATTGCGTTTTTGGATTATGTGGTGTTAAAGAGGTGCATAGAATCGTGCTCAGGACTGTTGTAACCAGTACGCCAGAAGAACGCTCCTGCTGGATACACCATGTCCAGGAGACCTCTCTCTCCCTTTTTCCCCCGATTAAATAATCCTGGATTTAAATCCTGACCGGATCTGGATGTTTACGCCTCTTAGGCTGTGGAAGGACAGTGTTCAGTTGAATAAAATTGAGTTTCGGTGATCTGATTATCTCTCTTTCGTATAGCCGATATTGCCTTCATTGCTCACCTTTTTGCTATGATATAAGGGGGTACATGCAGACAATCCATCACTATATCTATCTAATCCTCTCCTCTTTCTAATTCTTTCATCTCTTTCACCAGTTCTTCCATGCTTTTATCATATAATATCCGGCGCTCGGAGGTGTAATCACCGCTTCCCTGACAGTCAATTCTGATAAACCTGGCAGTATCAACCGGGCTACATTGTTTCATGATGCCAGACATTCCTTCATGATGGATTTGTGTTCGTTGGTTTCATTGTCATAATGTGTTATACTTCTTTTCTAACCAGGTAACTGGATTGGTGATGATAATATTCCTGATAAAATTTCTGCGATTTATAATATTAATAATACCATCATCGGTGGTAAGAAATACTGCCTGAGACTGTTCAGCACAGGCAAGGTGCAGGGCATCGAGGTTTGTAATTCCAATGTGTGTATATTCAGTTGCTCGATGTACTATAGCATCGCTCAGGTTTACATGCTCCTGAAACTGGGCAAGGATCCCATATAAATGCTCAACTTTGGTGGGATAACTCATATGCGAAATTTCATAGAGTATTGGTGTGCTTGAGACGAGATATAGTCTTGTAGCACCCAAGTCCTAGTATCTCTTCTACTGCTTCGGTCTCAATTCGAATCCTGAACTGGGATTGATCATCAAATGGTCTGCATAAACAACAGACATCCAGATAGATCTTCATCAAATCGCCTCTTCAACGACATATTGGCACACCCTCGTGAGGTCATAGAGATAATAAAAGAGGGTAGCGTGGTCGGTAGCATCGTTCTGGCGTTGGATGAAATCCTTGATTGACTCAGGACAAGGCATTGAGAAAGATATGAAGTGGATAGGCGAAAAAATAATTGGTTTAGATATTGGATTAGGGAGTCAAAACTTAAGACTGATTTATTTTATTTTTAAGAGTTGAGTGTTTTACAATAATGTTTGAAGAATTACCTAATTCCGTTGCTAAAAATAGCTTTACGTATGACTCAAAGGTTTCGTCTGCATTTGGACTTAAAATGATTTCTTCAATTAAGGATTCAGGTTTTACAGGCACATGGAATCCTGAATCAGATTTAATCTTATTTTCCCAGTCTTCTGGCAAATTTATATCTCTAAATTCAGGAGGGTTATTCAAAGGGGATGTATATTGAGGATTCTTATCCTTGAATAATTCATATTGATCTGGCTTGATAATCAATGTTCGAAATTCGCTTTCTTCCTTAAATTCTTTATCCTTGTAAAAAAACCTATATGCATCATTTTCTAGAAAATCTTCTTTAACTAGGGTTTTATCGTAAATTATTGAACCAAATGTAAATGAGTTATCTGAATGTGCTTGAAGGAGATGCCGGATTTTTTTGACAGATGTTTTTATGGCGATCGGGCACTCGGCAAATTTATGCCACATATAATCAGATTCGCACTCATTGATATGAAAGCAACAAGCGTACGAGAAATTGGTTAATAATTTATATCGCTCATAGTGAGAATGAATAACTTGGTCATTTAATAACCTTTCTTTTGGTATACCATAATTACGAATTAAAAATTTAACTAGTTTTGAATAAATTTCTTGAGGAATTATTCCTTCATTAGGATCAACTTTCCAATTAGAAATTCTAGAGAAATAAAGGCTTTTTGAACAAATCAAGTCCTTAAAATACTCAAACTGGGTATAATATTTATAAATAATAGTATCATCTGTTGGTATTTCAAATAATGGTTCACTCTCAATATTCACCAATATTTCCAGCATAATGTCCAAATTTTATATTGCCGTGTGATATAATAATATGCATTATCCTGAATCAATCAATTTAAATGCATTGTAGAAGTTCTTTAAACAATCAAGGGATGTAGTTGAAAAAACAAGTGTTCAGTTGATATAATTGAGTTAATTTCGGTGACTTGATTATCTACTCTCATGCCGTATTGTTTCAACAATTGTAGATGGAACGAATATCCGATTAATACGCTCGTTTGCGTTATTAATTTCAATTTGAGTTGGAGGGGATTCACCTTTTAAAAATTTAAGATTATCCGGGTTCACCATCAACCGTTCCTTAATTGAAGTCTTCATAATGTTGTACTTTATATACTTCTTCTAAATCAAATGTTGTCAAATAAAACCTGATTCTCGGTGGTAAGAAATACTACATGAGCCTGTTATTTCGTCATCCAGATGGAAAATACCTCTCATATACCGCGGTAGTAATAATTTTGAACTGAATACGCTTACCGGGCCAGGGATGTGGGGCGTTAAAAAAACATCGATGATACTAAGGTATCAGGCTTCCATGTATGAAAATGCGAAGCATTTTCATGATAAAAAGAAATATTATTCTTCTACCTGACCGGGTTTATCATCTGATATATTATCCCGGCCGAGAGGGGCTGGCATTTCCATCTGATGAAGCCTGATTATCCCATTGCAGGAACTACAGGCATAATAATCATTGTTCCAGCAGTCAGGACATGACCATCGGCCGCATATCACGCACTGTCTGAGTGAAGATATCGGTGTCGAACCATGGCAGAGATCGCAGATGTAACGGGAGAATGATTCTCCGTCTTTTTGCGGAGTGTCACCCTGCTTTCGTATCTCCCTGATCTCTGATTTGAGGAGTGTATAAAAACTCCCTTTCTGGTCAGTGCTGCTATTGTTTTTTGACTGCCAGGGAATCTTCCAGGGCATTGAGTCGTGCCTCAAGTTCAGAAAGGTTTGTCTTCATATCGCTCTCAAAATTCTTCAGCACTCGGATGTGTTCTTCATCCTTATCAAGCGTTCCGCTCTGTTCTGCCTTAAATTTCTGGAGTTGTGGATTTCGAATCAGTGACCATTCTTCAATAATCCGTTCAAATCTCCGGTCAAGATACTCATCAACCCTGCTCTCAACCGGGCGGGTAATTGCCATTCTGCCAGTCGATCCACGAAAGAAGTAATACACCAGGAAAATTACCACACAGGCAATAAGAATGATCAATAAAATTTCCGGTATTGTCATTTCTGATTCTCCTTCAGTTTTCGAATCCTCTCTTCAAGGTCTGTGAGCCTGGCATTTGTCTCGCGTTCGAATCGTTTCAGTCCGGCAAGTTCCTCCTGAGCAGATGCAAACCTTCTGGTAATATCGGTGAGTTCTCCTTTTGTTGAGAGTTGCCACTCTGAAATAATGGCGCTCATCTGCTTATCAAGATATGATGCGAGGTAGTTATCTAAATTCATACACTCCTCTCCAGCTCTTCAATTGCAGATCTGATGGCGAGTGTCCTCTTTTCGATATTGTTCTTCTCAACAACGAGTCTGCCCACTTCATATGAAAGATAATCTATTTTTCTGCGCAGATGCCTCAGATCATCATCAGTGACAAGTCCCCATTCTTCAATAATTGACCCTGCATTGCGGTCAAAGAAATTGTCCAGTTGTTTATCAAAGGTGGGAATTGAGTCGATGACTGACCCTGACATCGAACCAAGTTCGTGCCAGTAATCATGGGTTTTTGATAATGTAGGATACATAGGTGATCACAAAATCTTCTTCTCTTCTTCCTGGATCTTTGCCAGCATTCGGTCAAGTTTCTCTGACTTAATCATATTCTCAAGTTTTTGAATCCGCCCTTCAACAACTTTCTGTTTTACAAATATATCCTTATCAAGGGTAGCGTTCATATCCTCAAGTGTTCTGATAGAGGTTGCCTGGTGCTCATCAAGTCTGAGCAGTGAAGGAACGTGTGAGACGGTATCTTGTTTGAGAACACTGAGCTTCTCGCGTTCAAGTTCAATCTCAAGTTTCCGGTTGTTTGTTCTCATCAGTCGTACCTCTCTGACGATAAGAAAGATGAAAACAATAACTCCGAAAATTATTGCAATTCCAATAAGCCCATCGTTTGTGAACGTAATCTCCAAGATTATCCCTCCAGCAGCCCCTCTAGATAATTAAGGGCACTCTCTTTTCCAATGAGATACGCAGTGTCACCTGACATCAGCATGGTATCAGGGACAGGAATGACCAGCGTATTGTCCACGCGCTGTATTGCAGCGATAATTGCATCGGGTGGGAGCGTCAGATTCTGAATTGTCCTGCCTGCAGCAGTCTTTGCGGTGACGGTTACTGCACGAATATCGCCTTCATTATTAAGCAGGAGTTTTTTCAGATCAGCAGCATCTCCTGGATTCAGACGTTTTATTCCGGTCTCAACCGCTGCGTTGAATCGTGCAGTAGGCACCATGTCTGAAATGCGGGCAGCAGTCTCCCGCCCGGCTTCGCTGATCTTCTCACTGATCGGTGCGATTCCTTCCGAAATTTTGTTTGCGGTATCTCTTCCCGCTTCACTGATCTTCTCACTGATCGGTGCAATTCCCTCCGAAATTTTGTTTGCGGTATCTCTTCCCGCTTCACTGATCTTCTCGCCGATTGGGGCGATCTCCTCTTTCAGTGCAGCAGTCTTTGCAGAAACTGTCTCGCTGATATCATGGGCACCTTTTGTCGCCTTTTCGCTAATGTCGTGGGCAGCAGCTTTGACCTGTTCAACGAGCGGCGTTTTTCTTCTCACGGTAACAGATGTCCCTGATTCAATACCCAGTTTCTTCAGGTCTTCTTCACTGATCCTAATCTGGGTGGTTTCCACAAGAGAGTCTGCAAAGGCAGTAAGAGTCAGGCTGGACCCGGAAGTGGTTACAACCTCTACCTCTTCGTTATCCGAAATCCCGAGCGGATCAAGCAGACTGCTGTGAATTCGTGCTCTTCCATGTCCGGGCATGGCACGCTTTACAGCCTGCAGGGTTACTTCCTCCATAGAGGATACAAGGGCATCACCGGTATTTAGTCTTTATGAACCACTCACCCTTCTCCTCCTCGGGTATGGTTTCCTGGATAGTATCTGGGATTGTGCAGACCGTTTTTGTATGATCTGTGCAGTTCCAGTCGTCAAGGACTGAATTGAGAGAAGTACTCTGGGTAACTTCCTCGCCGATGGTCTCTTCCACCCCAGATATTCTCAGCATCCTGCGAACCGGCCCGGTAGCTTCTGCAATTCTGACCTGAATATGACTGGCTGCAAGTTCTATAGAGAGATCCACAATCATGTCAGATGCCGAGATATCAATTATCGGTGATGCACTCATGTCTAAAATAACCAGAGTAACTGATGGATCTCTGGCAGTAAGTTGCAATATTCTCTCTTTCACGATCTCAGCGTTTGCAAAGATGAGCGGTGCATCAACACGGATGATGAGCACTCCGGGAATTTCTTCATTTTCAGGATGCCGGATCCGGTCAGCGTAATGCCTCGTTCCTGCAACTCTGCCAAGTATTGCTATCCGGGGAGAGGTAACCCGGTAGAGTATATCCAGGATGGACAGGATTACGCCGAGAAACACGCCCGAGAGGATACCAAAGAGAAGCACCCCAAAGCAGGTTGCGGTAGCGATGATAAATTCATCTCTGCTGATCTGTGCAATCCGCCATAATCCCTGAAAGTCAATCAGCCTGGCAACCGCTACCATGATAAGACCGCCGATAAGCGCTTCTGGAATATTTGAAAAGAGATTTGTAAAAAAAAGGACGACTCCGGCGATAAGGAGTGCCGTTACCACACCGGTCATCTGGGTGGCAGCACCAACTGTCTCGGTGACTGCAGTTCTTGAGTAACTTCCTGATACTGGAAAGCCCTGAAACAGGCCGGTGGCGATACTGGTTGCTCCAAATGCGAAGAGCTCCTGGTTTGCATCAATTCGATAGTGATACTTCTTTGCAAGCGGGGTTCCGATACTCATACTTTCTACATATGCCAGGATGAAGACCGCAAATGCAAGGGGAAAGAGGAGCTCAAGATCAGCAAATGAGATCTCAGGAAATATCAGCCCGGGAAGTCCTGAAGGTATTGTTCCGATAACCTCGACACCATACTCTTCCAGATTTGTATACGTGACCAGTAGAATTGAAACTACCACGGCAATGAGTGCTGCCGGAAGCTTATGATACCGTTTTTCCGCTATCACAAGGAATGCAATAACGCCGGCTCCGATAAGCAGGCTTGGGATATTTGTCTGTGGGATACTTTGAATCAGGTATATGATAATATCAAAGAACGCTCTGGGACCGGCAGGGATCCCAAGGATCCGGTTTATCTGACCGATGATGATGACGATCCCGACTCCTGCCAGAAATCCTTTCAGCACGGTTTCTGATATGAGGTTTACCACAAATCCAACCCTGAATATCCGTGCAACGATGGCGATCCCTCCTGCCATCACCGCGGTAAGGGCTGCAAGAGAGGCATACCTGACGACATCAATACCTGATATAAGCCCGATTGTCCCGGCCACGAGTATTGCTTCAGATGAACTGGGACCGATGCTCATCTGGCGGATGGTGCCAAATATACAATAGATAAGTGGCGCGATAATTCCTGCATAAAGGCCATATATCGGTGGCAGACCGGCAAGCTGGGCATATGCCATCAGTTCAGGGATTGCGAATGCAGTCAGGGATATTCCTGCGATGATATCAGCACGAAAAAAAGCTCTGCTATAGGAAGGCATCCAGGTCGTAACCGGAAGATATGACCTGATCTGACTGAGTCGCAGATCTAATCCGGGCCTTTTGTGCATTGTCAGTCAGTAATCAGTTCTGATAGAAGATGGATATTACTGTTGCATCTGGCCGGTAGTGCCCCCCCTCAAAAGAGTGGTATATTTGGGGGATTATTACAGCCGGTCAGTTCAGATCGCTCATATTGATGTCGGGTGTTTTGATATTGTACCTATTAATATCAGTTGATAGTAAACCGTTTCATCTCTTCGCTGGTTGTATCAACGACTTCATTTATCTCATTGATGATTGTGGTGATCTGGTCCACAACGGTAAGGGCTTCTTCTGCGGTTGCTGATGAGTTGAGTGCGTCTTTGGCTGTCTCTTTGATAAGTGTGTTCATTTCATTGATGCTTGCGGTGATCTCTTCAAAAGAAGCAGCCTGCTCTTCTGTAGCTCCGGCAACGCTTGACATATTACGGCTGATCTCTTCTACTGCGGTGGTAAGATGAGTAAAGGCATTTACGGTATCCTGAAGAGCGAGTGCTCCCTGCTGGATTGCTTCACCTGCTCCATCCATGGCAGTAACTGCTTTTTTACTCTGGGTTTCAAGCCCGCTTATCATTGTTGCGATCTTCTGTGCTGATTCTCCGGTCTGGTTTGCAAGAGCCTTCACTTCACCGGCGACAACCGCAAACCCAAGTCCTGCATCACCGGCACGGGCCGCTTCAATTGCTGCATTCAGGGCAAGGAGATTGGTCTGTTCAGAAATCGCGGTGATTATTCCGATGATCTTGGTAATCTCGGTCATCTGCCCCTGAATCGTTCTGATGATCTCTTCTACCTCTGCAGAAGACTTTCTGATACTGCTCATCCCTTCTTCAGCAGTTGCTGCTGCAAGGATACCGCTCTTTGCGAGCTGGTCAGCTTCAGCGCCGGCCTGGGCAACTGCCTCAACGTTCGTAGAAACTGAAGCAACAGTGCTGGTCAGATCTTCCATCGCTCTGAGCACCTGGGAAATTCCTTCTTCACTCTGCTCTGCATTACTCCGGGTCTGGTCAGCATTCGCCGCAATAATACCGGCGCCTCTCTTCACGTCTTCAATACCACTGGTTGCCTGTATTGCATGATCAGCCAGATCATTCATCTGCCGCTCAACTATGAGCAGTGCTGATGATACATCAGATCCAATTGCGTTGAGTGCCTGCCTGAACGCCTGGAAATCTCCTTCTGTTTTTATGCTCTCCGGGAACCGGGCCGTGAAGTTACAGTCTGCATAACTCTTTGACAGGTTTATTGCACCGGTGAGCGGGTTGATGAGTGCATCAAGGGTACTATTAAACCCGATCAAAATCTCCCGGTATGAACCCATCAGGTTGCCTGGTTGTCCTCTTACGGTGAGATCTCCGGCTGATGCACGATGCGAGAGTATGTTCAGTTCAGAGATGACCTGGTTTAATGCTGTCAGGGTGCTTGTCAGTGCCGGAGTTATCTGGTCTTTCTCTCCTCGTGTCTGTACATGGGCAGAGAGGTCTCCCTGAGCAATCTGATGCATGGTGCCAACAACGTCATGTTCGAGGTAGTCACTGAACTGATCAAACATGGATGCCATCTGACCGATCTCATCCTTCCGGGCGAGATTGAGCCGGCCTGATACAAAACCTTCGCTCATCTGTTTAAACTGTCCGATAACCATTGCAAGTGGTCCGGTGATGCTCCGTGTGAGAAATACGGCAAATGCAAGAGCAATGATGACTGCAATTATTCCGATTGTTATCATCATCGGAATGGTCTTTTCTTTCTCAGCATGTCCCTGTGCAGCAATGTTTTCTGCGTTGAGGAGGATACCGTCTTTTAATGTATTGAAGGTGTCAACCGTTGCCCGGCGTGCATTCGCATGAGTCCCTCCGTTCGCCATTGCGACAATTGCTTCTTCCTGTTTTCCCTGATTGAGGAGAGTAAACACGTTTGTGGCGGCAGCCTTATAGTCTGTCCACTGTTTTTCAAACAGATCAAGATTTGTCACTTCTGCCGGTGCCAGTGTCCGTGTCTTTAGTGTGGCGATGAGATCATCTACTTTTTTCATCTCCTCATCCATTCTTACGCGATCCTGATCGCGCTCTTGTGGGATGGTTGCAGTTCTGAAAACGAGGGCACGAATGGAATTTAAGGAGGTTTCAATGGTTGTGACTTCAAGGAGCGGAATGGTCCCGTCAGAATACACTTTATCCATCTCGATACTGATTGAGTTCATCCCAAAAAATCCGATAACGCCTATTGACGCCATGAGAAGGGTTACGACGATAAAGCCGCCTATAAGCCGGTTCCCAATCCGGATATTATTTAATGTCTCGATAATATTCATGATAATCTCAGGACTTTCCTTGTATTTGTGGTGCTTGTGGGTGGAATAATATTTCCGATGAATCCCGGTATAGTAAATACAGAGGGACTGTTCGGTTAGCAGAACTCTCTCGCGTAATGATGGGTAAATAATCCGACATACTCGTCTGCATACGCATAAGAATCTGATCGGAGGGTAAACTCGGGTTCCAGCACACTCCTGAAGAGTTGATGCCACTGGGCGCTGAGCATATGATAATCTGTTCTGACTCCTCGTTTTTCAGTCAGGATGGATACCAGTTCTGCCATAAGGAACCGGTCAACACAGGATACTGCGACATCTACCGGTGCATCATGGGAGAAGATAAAATCGATAATTCGTCCGTATGACTGGTATACTGATAATGAAAGGTCAGGGGAACCATACTCGGGGGTATCATTGTTGGCATCAAGTTCAAAGAGAACAAAATTGTCTATCCAGGGTTTGAGCCGTTTGAGATGGATTGCTTTATCTTCATATGGCATGTGATGGTATGCCAGGGATGATACTGCGACATCATACCGTCTGTCGATATGGTCTGAAAGATCCTGTATCCGGGTGTTTGCGGTAAGAATGGTAATGTCAGGGTATGCTGCAGTGACAGTCTTTTTTGCCAGTGTTAACATCGCTGGAGATGGGTCAACTAATAGCACCTCAGCAATATCTTGCACTTTTGCAGACTCGGTAATACTTTTTATCATTGCAGCGGTAAGTGACCCGTCACCACACCCGATGTCCATCAGCCGGAGCGGCTGGTCAGATGGCGGCAGGGTATGAGAGAGATGAGCTAGAAACCGGGCTCTTGATTCCCTCATCATCGGGACTGATGCGAAATGGATAAAATGGCGGGGATCTTCAAATGCCGGTGCTGGTACTATGAGATTTCCCCCTTGTCTTTCAAGGAATCCGAGAAGAAAGGCATTTGAGAAGACCCCGTCTGCCTCATTAAGAGTTCCGGCTGACAACCACGCAAGTCCCGCTTTCCCTTTACCGGTAGCGGTCAGCATCACCCCGATATAAAAACAGAATGCAGACTGCAGATGCAAGCTTATTTGTGGGATAATTAATTCAGGAGTTGCATTTGTATTTCTAATCTCTTCAAGCAGTTTATACCACTGCTCACGCTCATATCTGGTAAGAAAAAGCATAGGAAACCTCTAGTGCAGCAGATATATAGGAGCATCTGTAAATGGCCGTCTGATTATCCCTGTCCTCAACCAGATGAGGGGTTAATCGATCTCTTTTTATGTATACAGGTCAGTACTGAACATAATGGCAGATCCCCGGACCTTACTTTTTGTCGATGATTATGATATGTTGAGGAAGATCTATCGCGAAATCTTAACTGATGCAGGATACCGGGTTTTTGAGGCGGCAAGTGCTGCAGAATGTATGAAATCCCTGTCTACTGATATTCCTGATCTCATTCTTCTTGATATCATGATGAAGCCGGTTGATGGATGGGAAACCCTGAGAATGATCCGTGCTAACCCTACTACTGCTGATCTGCCGGTAGTGATGGTGTCTGGCAAAGCGGTTCTTCCTTCCGAGGTTACCGCGTATGGTCCGCTTATTGATGGGTTTTTAAGAAAACCGCTTCAGAATGCGGTCTTAATCTCATCGATCAAGGATTTTTTTATCTGGTTTGACGAGTTGAAAAACCAGTGTGAGGGGGCACGAAAAGGGGGAGCTGATGAATCTGCTGTATCATCATACTTCACGCTTCGCAGACAGGAAAAATCTATGAGGCTCATGCTCGCTCTTATTAAAAGAGAGTATGAATCTGGCGGGGATATGATGGCAAATGAAATAATTTCTGACGCGATTCATAAAATTGAAGAGTTTATTGAAGATATTTGTCAAAAACGTCTCATTGTTGAAAAAGAGATTAGCCGCGCTGTCAGCTGAGATATTTTTTAATTTTAGTGTGTTATGAGTCTAAATTCGGTACTGGCAGGTATGGCTGCCTTTTTCCTGGAGATGACTGGTTCGCATGAATGAGTTCTGGCGCAAACTCGTCCATCTGGTTTTCGGTCTGCTTATTACTGCGCTCATCTGGATTGTGCCAAAAGATCAGGTACTGATCCTTCTTGGAGCCGGACTGTTAGGCGGGCTTTGGTTTATCGACCTTGCCATGCGGGGAATACATGTCCCGGTGATCTCTCATCTTCTCTTGTATCTTGAACGTGACGGGGTTTTTCCCGGGAAAGGAGCATTCTTTTTCGTGTTCTCATCTCTGGTAACGCTGATTCTGTTTCCCTCAGAAATTGCAGCAATCGGGGTGCTGGTGCTTTCGGTCCTTGATGGGTTTGCAACTCTTATCGGTCTTAGATACGGGCGGATCAGAATAATCAACCACAAATCAATTGAAGGATCTGGTGGGGCTGTGTTGATTACAATCGTGGTTCTTTTCTTTGTTCTCTCTCCTGTCATGGCGGTGGTGATAGCAGTGGTTGCCGGGATAGTAGAGCTGGTAAGTCCGGTTGATGATAACCTGATTATCCCGCTGATTGTTGCAATTCTTCTAACAATTCTCCCGATAATTCTCCCTCTGTAACCCTATCTCCGGTGGTATCTCGGTGGTATTATGTCATCAGTGATATCGCCCCTGTTCTCCACATGATATAACCGGTGGTTAGGCACCGGGACTTGGGTTCTTAACACGGTTCTGTCTGGTGCAAAGAAAAAAAGGTATTGAACCTGCAAAAATATCTGGTGATATTTCATCAATCAGGTTGCTGCGGCAGGTTTCGCATCTTGTACATCATTATCCAGAATTGATATATCAACAACGCCTTCTGGTTTATTTTTGTTTATTTTATATTCTATTATGAATGAGAGGAGTGAGGTTGATATTATGCTTACGATTACGACGGTGTAAGTCATGCTTTCGATGAGTTCACCATGCACAAATCCCTGTTGTAATGGCAGACCTGCAAGAACTGCTGCAGCAAGTCCTTTTGGGATCATGGCGACTGCAATCCACCTCTCCTGCCTGGATATATGTGAATGAATGGTTGCAATAATGATAGGGTAGCGGAAGAGATGGATCAGCGCAACAAGGAAAATGCACACAAGAATCATGAATGTTGACGATGATTTCAGAGAAATTCCTACATAGATGAAAAAGAATATTTTCAGGAGATCTACAAGCTGGGCAAAAAACTCTGATTCATATCTGGTGAGTCGTGAGAATTTTATTTCTTTTAATGATTCATTCTGGTTTGAGATGAGGAAATGTGCGTTTGCAACTACGACACCAAAAATCAGCACCGCAATAGCGCCTGAACCGCTCATTAACTCAGTGATGCCATAAACGATACAGACAACTGCGGGTATAGTAAAGATATTTTTGATATTCTGAATTTTATCCTTTAATAATGCCCAGAAAAATCCTGATGTGATTCCGGTTCCGATTGCAATAAAAAACACCGATCCCATGGAAAAGAACGCAGTCTGTGGATCAAATACGCTTGTCTTTACCATGGTCATAATATTGAGTGTAGTGATAATACAGAATACATCGGTCAGAACCGATTCAAGCATAAGTGTTGACTGGGTTAACGGTGAGACCGTGAGGTGTTTAATCAGGGGGATAACGATGGCCGAAGAAGTACCGCCAACGATGCACCCAAACAATATGGCAGTGACAGAATCAACGTGAAAAAAATAGGTGAAAACCCCTGCAGCTATTGCCACCGTAAATACAAATGAGAGGAGGGAGAGAAGGACGCCGGTTTTCAGGGAATCTATCAGATCGCCTATCTCGATTGATGATCCACTCTCAAACAAGATGATAACGAGTGTGGCTATTGCAAATATCGGCCCGATAATCCCGAAATCCTGCGGGGTTATAATGTTTAGCACCGGGCCGGCAATGATTCCTATGAGAATGAGGGTAAGGATATCTGGTATTTTTTTAAGGACAAATACCCGTTTTAACATGCTACCCAGGAGGATGAGGACCCCAAGGGCGATAAGAGGAATGGTTGTATCCATATTTTTCTCCGTTCTCTGATGGTTTTTGGTATTTCATTTAAAATATTTAAGTGATCTGATTCATCTCAAAACGCATTGGTGTTGTCCTATTGTATGGAAGTTTATTGTGATTATGACTTAATTTTGCTATTATATTTAAAACAATCACATCCGGACTCCTGATTCTGGCGGTATAAGTAGTGATACGATCAACGTATCTGTGTTCATCTGTGTTTCCCGCATGGATGATAAAAAAGGGAGAAATAAAAATGTCAAAACTCATTGTATCCGGGCTTCGGTCATGCCAGCGTAAGGATGTTGTCTTTGCAGAGATTAGCAAGTATATTTCCGAGATTGGAAAGGTTGAAGAAATTGTTGCTGGTGGTTCTACTGGTGTTGCTACCTATGCACGAGAATATGCACAAGAAATGAACATTAAGTTTAAGGAATTCGCTCCAAACTGGCAGGACGATATGAACGGAGCATCGATGATCCGTGACACCCGGATGGCAGAGTATGGCACTCACCTGCTTGTCCTCTCAAACGCGGTCAGCAAGGAATCCAGAAATCTTCTCAATGAAGCAAAGAAGAACAATCTGGTCGTCAAGACGGTTGGCGGTATGGAGAGTATGCCTGAGTCAGAAGCCAGGTATTTTGCCGGTTCACCGGTTTACTAACCCTCTATTCCTCGGTTGTACACTTTTTTTTTATGAAAATTCTATTTCATCTGTCATCCGTAAATGGTATCCATTTAGGAAGTCCCTCTGTTACCATGTGATTATTTTGCACCCAGGGGATGTGATATCATGAGAATTGTTATTCCTAACTCTCCTCAGGGGCCGGTTGCCATAATCACTTTCATAATGGCCATATTATAGCGTTTCCCGGGTTTCCTTTTCTCATGACTCTATGAGTTTCTTTTCCAAATAAGGCAATTTTTTACGATTTTTCTGCAATCATCTCAATCTCAACCAGCGCCCCTTTTGGAAGGCTCAATACCCCGACTGTTGATCGTGATGGCGTTGCATCTCCCATATAGCCAGAATAGATTTCATTCACTATCGAAAATTCGGAGATATTTGTCAGGTAGATATGAGTATTAACAACATCATCAAACCCTAGTCCGGATGCAGCCAGAATTGCTTTTAGATTTTTCATGACCTGGTGAGTCTGCCCCTCAATGGATTTTGCAAGCACGCCGGTGGTTGGATCAATACCTATCTGACCGGATGTATATTCACAACCATTTACAGAAATACCCTGGCTGTAGGGACCTATCGGTTTTGGAGCCTGATTTGTGTATATGGTTTCCTTGTGTGATATATGCAAAAGCGCCATACTTATACTCATGAGAACCATTCCCAGGATAATGCAGGCGATTGCGAGCAGGATAGTATTTTTGTCTATCTTCACATCCATAAGCAATGTCGCACGTATGTCGTATTATAGATAATCTGTCTTCGCAAAAATCAGGAATCAGCTCTCCTTCATACGAGTAAATACCCTGATGAGAAGGAACATCTGAATAATATCGCACATAAGAAAGAACAGAGCACATCCAAGGTTTCCCCAGAACAGGTGTCCGATAATCTCATCCAGTGAAGAAGAACTTTTTGGGGGAGGACTTAGCCAGGTATATCCGGCATAAAAAGATGCACCGGTGATGGGAACTATCAACGGAATTATCAATGCCGTACAGGTCTCTAATATCCCGCCAGCGATCCCGGATTCATTGCTTGGGACCCGTGAAAAAAACAGGGTAAAAACCGGGATCCTGATACAGGCGTTATATGCACCAAAGAAGAGAAGAGCAAGAATGGAAAACCATTGAGTAAAGAAAATAGTAAATACTGATGCTTTGCGGTGTTTCTGACAACGGCAATGTTTGATACCGCCTTGACATCATCGGGCATTGTCTGAATACGAATCGGATCGTCAGCCCGTGCGAAAAATGCGTAATGAATGGTGTCTATTGGACCGACCCATCTGAACAAGGGTGCTCGTTCTTCTGTCCAGGTTGTTGGAACAAGAGCAGTGCCGGGAGTTGAGAGAGTTCTTCCATACCCGGCAGACCAGGGGAGAAATTCAAGGGTATACTGAGTGTTTGTATGGTCAGCAAGAAGTTTTACCTGTTCAATACTTTTTCCCCTAATCTCACCTGTCCGGTCAAGATATGCATAGGGCGGATCTATTTCAGTTAAGATAGTGAGAAATTTTGAGGAATCTGCTGTTGTTTCTGGATAATAAATATTCAGCGGGATTAAAAAACAATACAAACCGCATAAAATTAGGAGAGCCCCAACAATTACCAAGATAATCCGGCGTGATGGAACGGAAATCATGCGATATATCCCCTATCCTTTTGTACATACTCCGGTTCGACGGCACGAGCACGGGCAACAAGACATATATATGTTACTCCGAATCCCAGCCGGAGCCTGGTTCAGATTGTTGAGGTTGTGGAGATACACCCGGATATCAGGTGATTGCATACAATGGCTCCTGTGATGATGTAAATGATTTTCGAAGATACGGATTGGTGACTGCGTCCATTTCAATGAGGTCTATCCGGTGCCCGAGTAACTTTTCCATTTCTTCGATCAGGCTGAAATAGAGATCAGCATGGTCTTCAGGATTCATGGTTTCAAATTCGATGATACAATCATTATCGCTGGTATGGGGATCCCATGTACCTGAAACTGCTGAACCGGTAAGGCTGAGTGATTTCACCTTATACTTCGCACAAATCCGCTCAATTTCAGTTTTTTTATTAACAACGAGCTGGATCATATGATAATCTTCGCTGGAGAATTACATAATGATTCCTGATTAAGGGACTCTGACTGATACGTATCCTTTAGAACGCATTTTGGCGGAAAAATGATTATGCGGTAGTTTGATAATTCAAACCTGAATCGGATCGCTGCCGGTCTTCATTATATAGTTGGTTCTGGAAGACAGAGTATATCATGATGTCTATACTTAATCCACAGTGATCCGGAAATGAGACTCGGGGTATCCTATTCCGGATAATCCAAAGGAAAACAAAAATTATAGTGAGTAAAAAATTTATGGATTTATGTAAACCATTTATCCAGAGTAATTGTTGTTTTGTCTGGAGCGGATAATCCTTTTGGAGGGTAGTATATACCAATGATGAGCCAGGTCGGCATCTGGGAATACATGCCCATGTAAAAATATAGGTCCTGCTTCATCATGAAATCAAAAAATTTTTTGTGTAAATTTTCCCAGAGAAGATTGACATCAGGGTACTTCTTCCACCATGAACGATATGACTCAAAGAGTTCCCAGTCTTCACACATAATATCATGTTTTCTCCCGTTTTCAAATTCTGGACTTATAAATTCATAAGCGAAAATATGAGGAATATTTGCAACTATCGGGATAACCTGATTATCAAGGGAGCACTGATATTCTTTTGAATTCGGGGGTTGCTGTAATGGTTCACGGACATAGAATCGTAATACTTCTGCCGGTTTTATAAGTCCAAGAGAGGTTTTATCCTTTTTATATTGTTTCTCCAGGTATTCCAGAGATGGAGCACATTTTGGGAGAATGATATCATTTCTTTCAGCCCAGGGGGTTTTTCCTTTAATCTTTCCTTGTGAGAGTGAGCGATCTACAATCCGAACTGAACCATCTCGAACCCGATAACTCTCTTTTCTGCCGAGTTTCTCTCCTTTAGCTTTTTCGTACTCTACTTCGATCCAATCATAACGCTGGATCTTTTCTAAACCAAGAAATGAGGAATAAGGTATCGGATAGAGTCGAATCCATTCCCCATCCTCAGTAATCCCGGCAGTACATACTGTTGTGTTATATTTTTTGCTCTTCTCAGGATATGCCTTAACCGTGACCAGAACCCGTTTCTTCTCCCAGGTCATACATCGACCACTACAAGACCTTCGCTGCGAAACCGGTCAGAGATGACTCCCCGGTGGCAATCTGAAGCCGATGCTTCAAAACACATCAATGCTACTTTCTCATGTTGAGACCGTGATTTGATAACATCAAGATATTCCTCTTTTTCACCAAGGCTTTTGGCATATGTTCGGAAGAGTTCTTCGTATCCTGAGTGGGTAAGGTTCTGACGTTGATCACTCTTGATGCCGAGCTCAGGAACATGGATGAAATTGATTCCCATCTTCCCAAGTGTCGAGTGTAACTGATTCTTAGAATATCCGTATTTCATGCTGTACGAGTTTTTCCTCACATCTATGAGGGTTTGCACTTTATATTGCAGGAGAAGAGTGAGAAAGGAGTCGATATTTTTTCCTTCATATCCGATATTTATGATGCCTACTTCATCACGAGAGTATGATGCTAACTGCTTTCTTTTACTGAAGATGGTCGTTTCAGGGTAGGTCTGATAGACATAATCTATGAGGTCATCATCGCTCATCTCTCCAAAATTCTTCAGGTATTGTTCTATTGTCATCTGAATGGATGATTCAGGTTTTGGGAATACCTGATTAATAAAATGAACTTCATCATCAGTTTGAGAGAGGTATCCCGCATTCTCCAGATGTCGCATGTCCTGATACATCTGGAATGAAAATGGCCCATAATGATAGGGAACGAAATCGTAAAAGTTCCGCTCTTTCGAGATCAAAAACATTAGTTTGACTATCTTCAGTTTGGTCAGGCTTTTTGTATGAGAAAGGAGGTAGAGAAGAGCCCTTTCATTTTTTTTAATCATGAGAATATTCCGGATATGGTCAGAAATGCTGATCGATATTTCAATATTCATTTGTCATGCAATTGGTATATTTGTATATCATTTAGGGGCAGATATTTCTTTTATCGCCTGGTGTATCTGTTGTTCACTAAGTCGTAAGTTGCTCCGGGTTTTTTTGCAGCTCGCTGAATAAAAGAGGATGAATTCCGTATGCAGCAAATGCAGACAGGGATTCGTCTTTCACTGTCTTTGAGATATCATCAATGATTGGAACATATGCGGAGTGTGTTTTGCGGATCTCCTGCACATCATTCCATTCAAAAATTAACGCACCGATTCGATCCTTTCGAATATTTGAGATCAATTTGATGATCTGTTCCGGTCTTGTGCGTGTTCCAGGAATTGCAAAATCAAATGACTGATATAATCCTGATTTCCCCACAAACCTGATATCCGGGACGATTGGGATCTCGTTCTCCCGGAGTACCCGTTCAACATCCTCATGGAACAGGGATTGAATATGAGGCCGGCTGAGATATTGAAGATCAGAGACACTGAGAATTGCCTGGATGAGATCGTGAACTTTCTGAGGAAAATTACTGCTATCTGCCGGTATTGTCAGGGAGTCATCTGAATCAAGAGTTACACCATAAGATCTGATAATCGTATCAAATATTTCCTGCCTTTTTTTTGTGGATATCTCAATACCACTCAAGGCGAGATCATTGAGGGTATATCCATCATCGGTGAGGAGGAATGCATCATGACCCGGGATAACATAAATCTGGATACGGTCATTGTGGTTATCCCGAAAGGGGTTTGTCATCTGGAATGCGCCATTTACTTGATCACAGGTAAGATTCTCCTGTAACCAGAAATGGTACGAACTGGCGAGTTCAACGCAGGTTCTCATAGGTAAAACAGTTAAATGATTCAGTTGAACGAATCTCCAACCCAAGGCCCATATGCCACCATTGTCTAAATATGTAGGCTGTTTTAGAGAAGTGACCATTAAATCGTTCAAATAATGCGATTATTTTTCACCTTTACGAGATTTTTCTCTTTCCAAAACTCTGGCTACGATTTCCTGCGGGTCATCAGGGAGCCATTGATGCCTATCACGGGTGTAATCCCCACTTCCGGTCTCATAACTTGAGATAAACCGTGCCATATCAACCGGTCCAAGAGCCTGGGTCAGCGCCTGAATACCTTCCCTCCTTATCTCACTAATTGTCTTCATCATCTACCTCCATGAGCCAGGTTACCGGATTATTTACCTGCAATCCAAAGGGTGATTTTTTCCGGATGGTCTTAATAATATAATCATCAGTGGTTAGAAATATAGCATTTCCTCTTGTAGCACAGGCACAATGGAGAGCATCAAAGGTATGCAGCCCCATTATCTTATATTCTTTCATAATGGACAGGATTTTAGCATTAACCTCAATATACCGATGAATTAATGAAAGGGAACTGATAACTTCGGCCCGTTTCTCGTTATCTCCCAGGAAGGAGATCTCTTCGTCAATTACCACGCTTCCTAGTAAGGTCAACTCCCCAGTCTTGCAGCGATCAAGTATGGATAATACAGCATCCGCTTCTAGTCTGATTCGTTCGCTGGTTTTATCATCATAGGGGCGACAGAAACAGCAGACATCAAGATATATATTCATCCAACTGACTCCTCGATGATCTTCCGCTCTTCTTCGGTCAGTCCGTAGAGGTCATAAACGAGGGTGTCTTTTTCGCGAGAATATCCCGCCAGCCCTCAATTTCAGTAAGGAAATCTTTGTCAAGCCCCTGCGTTCCCCGCTGACTCTTCCCTGCAGTAAGGTTTTCGGTATACCGCCGGATTGAACCGTGCTGGATGGCATCCTTACTGAACAGGGCATATATCTCATCCCATTTCTCTTCATACTGGTCAAAGGTGAAATAGATGAGCCGCCGGGTTGATGCCTTCTCAGAAAGTGATGGTTTTGTGGTGACATCATACACCGAAAACTCTTCAAAATCAGTGAGGATCGAGATCTTCAGTTGTGCCGAGTACCCGTATCGTCTGAGCTGGAATGCCGGTTCTGGACTCTCCTTCAGGTTTATCGCAGGTTTCTTTGCCTCAACAAAGAAAACCCGCCTGCCCCCTATCCTGAAAGAGTAATCCGGTGCCCTGGCCGATTCACCGACCCGGAGAGCATCCTCATGAACAACGTCCTTATACTCCTCATCAAGTCCCCCCTCGTTATCAATATCCCAGCCAAGAGCCTTGAAGAAGGGATCAATGAATTCACGCCGAACTGACGTTTCATTATAATCAGGGGATTTATATTGGGAGTAATTGAACGTGAACTTCTGAATCAGATCCTTGATCGGCTGGGGACAGGGCATATAATAAAAGTATGAAAGGGAAGATGCAAAAATGAACCGGTTTGATCCGGAAGGATTTCAGTTTTCCATGCTCTATATTTTTTGAATTATACTATGGAAATCGGCGTGGCATAATAAAAGATATCACTACTTCCTATGATTGAATCGAAGAGATATTGATATCCTGCCTGATTAAAGGGTAAGTCAATGTAGACATTACCGGGTATTTACTTTCATATCAACACCCGTTCTCTTCATCCTTCATATCCTCATAAAGCCAGACCATCCGATCCAGGAACCAGAGTTTTCCCAGATATATCATCACCGATCCCAGTAGGACCTGGCTGATATCAAGAGAAAACACTCCCCAGATAACCAGGAGCATCCCTATTCCTGATAATGCTGAAAGAATATTCGGGACTCTTCTATGCCTGACCGGAACCATAACCTGATTCCGGTTCAACCAGAACCTTTCCCCAAACACCGCCTTTGAACTCCAGTGGTCAAACGAATCAGGCACTGAAAAGAGCCGGGGGTTCAGCCAGGTCCAGGTGAGAGCAAGAAGAACCGGGATGATGGCCCACCATGAAATCCAGACCCTGCTCCAGAAGGAGATGATCAGGAGTGGAAGAGCAGTATTGCGGGAGATTACACTCCAGGGGTTGGCATGACGCTTCCAGGTCTCATCATCCAGCCTGAAGATTGAGGCGATATATTGTTCAATCGTCATACCTGTTCCTGATTAGAGATCGTGGATCACCAGATGAAAAATAGTTGCCGGTGATGTGATGAAAAGGAAATGTTACGAGAACCATTTATCAAGGGTCATCTGACTCTCTTTGTTCAGACCAATCACATACACCGATCTTCCCTGTGCCTGGAACCGGTCAATAACCCGGGCAATTCCCATCACTGCAGACTGGTCCCAGATATGCGAGTTGGAAAAATGGCAGCAACGATCCGTGAAATCCGTAAATCTTTACGCATTTTACATCGGGAGGTATCCTATCCAAAAAATAATGATTAAAAAAAAAGAATCTCTCCTCTTTTTGTGTAGTGAATATTGTAAACGATATTGATACTCAGAAATAATTCAACCAGGAGGACAATATCACAATGCCTAATACGTTGAGAATCTTACTCTTTATTTGAGATGAGAATTGAGTTCTTTCTTCATTAATTATGAATTCAACGTAATCTTTAATGCGTTCTTTTATGTTTTCCAAGGATATTGGTATCGATAATGAGATCCTTTTTCAGGTTAATTAATTCCTGATATACTGATAGCAGCATTACCTTTGCCATTCATATGTCGTATTCGCGACATCGTGGTACCGAATAATTTTTATTCCATCCTGAACTTAGTTTATCCCCCCCATGCAAAAGATACACTCTCACAATTATGACCTTGCTTTTAAAGAGGCTTTTTCCATATTTAATAACAAATCATTAAGTTTTCTGGGGATTGATCTGCCATCAATTGCTTCGTTCATGGAGACAGAGATTCCTGAAGTGGAAACTACTGATGACATGATGGATCTGAATTTCCGTCTTGAGGATGGATCAATTCTTCACCTGGAAGAGGAGACACAGCTTTCAAGAAGAGATCTCATCAGGTTTGCCCATTATGATCTTCGCCTCTTCAATAAGTATGGCACCCCAATCCACACAGTGGTTCTCACTCCTGCTGATGGTTCGCCTGGAACAAAAGTATTAGATACTGGAAATCTCCAGTATACTGTATTACAAATCGTTCTTGCAGACCGCGATGCTGATGCCCTGCTCTCCCGGATGCAGACTGCTCTAATAAGCGGTGAACAGATAAACGAGCTTGAACTCATCTTCCTGCCCCTCATGAAGAGTAAGCTCTGCAAAACTGAACTGCTCCGGAGGACGATTGACCTGGAGAAACAACTTCCGAAGACGGATCTTCGGAATAAAATCAGAGAATTAACCTTAATACTTGCAGACCGTATTGTTGACAGAAATATACTTGATGAATTATGGGAGGAACTTCGTATGTTAAAAGTGATTAAATACGCTGAAGAAAAAGGAATGGAAAAAGGAATGGAGAAGGGAATGGAGAAGGGAATGGAGAAGGGAGTGAAGAAGGGAAGGGAAGAAGAAAGAATAGAAGTAGTCAGAAATTTGCTCTCCCTTGGGATGGATGATGAATTTATCGTAAAAGCGACTGGTCTTGATATGGTCATACTTGAAAAGATAAAAAAGTCACTTGCCCTTAAATAATCTTCATTCTTTTTCTCAACCGGTCTTATCATTACCTCTAAAAACCGGCCCCCCTGGATATGAATTAATGCTGGGTTGCCCTGCTCTCCCGGTTGCAGTCTGCTCTAAAAGCGGTGAACAGATAAACGATCTTGACCTCATCTTCCTGCCCCTCATGAAGAGCCAGGCTCTGCAAAACTGAACTGCTCCGAAGGACGATTGACCTGGAGAAATGACTTCCGAAGACGGTTCTTCGGAATAAAATCAGAGAATTAACCTTAATACTTGCAGACCGTATTGTTGACAGAAATATACTTGATGGATTATGGGAGGAACTGTCGTATGTTAAAAGTGATTAAATACGCTGAAGAAAAAGGAATGGAAAAAGGAATGGAAAAAGGAATGGAAAAAGGAATGGAGAAGGGAAGGGAAGAAGAAAGAATTGAAGTAGTCAGAAATTTGCTCTCCCTTGGAATGGATGATGAATTTATCGTAAAAGCGATCGGTCTTGATAGGGTCAGACTTGAGAAGATAAAAAAGTTAATTACCCATTAAAGTCTTTATCCTTCTTCTCAATTATTCGATGGTGATCCTGAATCATTGTAATGTTTTATATATGAGGAGTCGTCTACAGCGGTAACTCGCATTCAGAACTCACCGTGCAGGTGACTCTCTTCAACGCCTGCATACTCTTCTCCCACAGTTTCGGACTAATCCCTTTCAACGAAGAGACGAGTTCTTCCAGGTGAATTATTCCAGCCTTTTCCTTGTCACAGGTCTTTCCGAATCGGGGGGAGCCCGGCAATTATGGCAGATGGAGAGGGCAAACCGGTTCATCGCCTCCTGGTCAAACACCTGCCCGTTCAGCTCCCGGGCTGCAGCATCAGTCGATCCGCACGGTGATTTGCGAATCGGCTGGCACCAGATTACCTTCTCTCCATCCAGAATAACATGGAAGACCGGTCTGCAAAAAACCTTTGCAACTCCTTTCGTCGAGAGGGTGTTTGTCTCCTGGGAGAGTCGGCTTACTGCATCCACCTTTGTTGCAACGGTAGCGACTGAAGTCGAGAGTTCTTCCATTGCTGTAAGAACCTGCTCAACTGCCTTTACACTGCTTTCTGTATTTTCACTTACCAGCGATGAACTCTGAGCAACGGAGGCTGCTCCGGCGGTGACCTCTTCAACACTTGCTGCTGCTTCTTCTGCAGATGCAGTAAGGGCTCCGACCTGCTCGGAAACATCCCTGATTACGAAGGACAGTTCCCTGCCGACGGTGTTCAGCCCTTCCTTAAGAGCAATAAGATCTCCTTTCACTTCAATCAAATCATCAAACCGTGATCCGAATTTTGCATGAGCAAAAAGGTCAGCAACCCGGAGTGCTTCGTTGAGCGGGGTGGTGATGGCCTGAAGCATATTGTTAATGCCAATGATGATATCCTTGTATGCCCCGACAAACTGGTCCGGCTTTCCACGGTTTTTCAGGTTCCCTTCCTGTGCATCGGTGATAAGACCTTCGATTTCTCCAACGATTGAGTCGATGGTAGTAATCATCGTGTTAATCGCAGGGGTGATCTCGTCCTGGTCATCTGCGGCAGGAATCAGGGGGATGTTCTTCTCCCCTTTTGCAACCTTCTGGAGGGTTCCGACAAGGTTTGTCTGAAGTATTTCGACATACTGATCCATCTGAGCTGCCATGACATTCATCCTTCTGGTTTATGGAGAGCCGCATTCCAAGATGCCCTTTGGTCAGCTCATTGAGCATCTCCACTACACGGGTTAATGGAACCGTAATACTCCTGGTCAGGAAGAAAGCAAACAAAATCAGGACTAAACCAATAATACCTGAAGATGCAATAATGAAGGTGAACGTATTAGAACCCGCGATATCATTCTCGTTTTTCGCTTGTAATGCCCATTTTTTGACTCTTTCATTGGTTTGATCAAGGGTGTCCATGATCTTTTGAAGGAGTGGAAAGGTTACCTTCTCACGATAGGTCTGTGCCTGGTCAAGTTTTCCTGCATTTGAAAGATCGATTAATCCAGTAATAGATTTTGTATATTCGCCCCACTCCTTTTTAATCTGTTCGACATCTGATTTTCCCTCTGCAGAACCGATGATAAAGTCCTCTTTATCTATACTCACAATTCAGCCAGATCCCAGATGGCAGAAGGATACGTCAATGCCCGATATCATGATCGATATGAAGCATTCAGTGCCGGGACTGAGGTGACTCGGGTCCATCCCCTCGCTATCTGGGCGATGGAAGAGATTGGAATCGATATCAGCCATCACCGCTCAAAAGCATTGTTCGAGTTCTTTGACCTGGCAATTGATTTCGTGGTCACGGTTTGTGACAGTGTACATGCTGTCTGTCCGATGTTCCCTGGAGCAAAAAGGGTGATTCATGTCAGTTTCCCTGACCCGTCAGGTGCAATCGGCAGTGAAGAAGATCAGATGAAGATCTTCAGACAAGTCAGGGACGAGATCATCATCTGGATTGATGAACATTTAGGAAGATAATTATCTGATGGTTATCACGCAAACATCATCGAGGTGAAGTATAATCCTATCTGGATGAATATCACCGCAACATACTGAATAGTAACTACTTATATTCGCATAATCTCTGAAACAATAGGGTTGAGGTGTCAAAAGAAGAAGGTTATAGGCAGATCTGAATACACCTTTTTCCGGTCTGGGTTATAGAGTAAATGAGATAAATACTATCATAAATGATGGGGATAATCCATCTTTTTTTCCAATGAGGCGAATGAGAGATCTGTTGTCTCACGATAGTTGAAGAGAATAAATTTTCTAAAAAAAGACCCGCCTCATGCGGTGCCTTCTGTTAGGAGAAGACAAAACTTAATTACCCGTTCCTGGAAAGGGAATAGATGGTTCAAAAAAGTTTGTAACCTCATCCATCGTATACGTACATGTAACTGATAAACCCAGGAATTGTATGTCTTTCACAAACTTGAGGATCTCATGAAACAACCCTCCTCTATTCTCTTAACCGGAGCAGTTTTCCTCTGTCTCCTTCTCATCAGCTTGCTAGCCGGATGCACCGGGACCGGGGTCGGAAAAGAATCGAACACAACCATTGCTGCTCCTGCTTTTTCCGGGATAACTCTGGTGGAACTCTATCATTTCCATGGGAACCAGCAATGTTATTCATGTGTAAAACTTGGAGATATGGCTGAAGAAGTGGTCAGGACATATTACCCTAATGAACTTGCATCAGGACAACTGGTATTTGGTCATATCAATGCAGAAGACCCAAAGAATAGAGAACTTGCTGAAAAATACGAAGTTTCTGCCTCCTCTCTGATGATAGGTGTGTATACCAAAGACTCCTTTGCAAAACAGGAGATCATTCAGGCCTGGTACCGGATGGGCGATAAAGAAGCATATGCAACATTACTGCGGAGCATTCTTGATCCGGTTTTAACGGGGGAACAATCATGAGCGGCCTGATGAGTTTCATGGAGACGATGGGAAGTAGTGAGATTCCCTTCGTTGCAGCATTCTTCATCGGGCTTATGATGGCGATCAGTCCCTGCCCGCTTGCAACGAACATCACCGCAATTGCATACATCTCCCGGACATTGAGTTCAGGGAGACACACGTTTCTTATCGGATGTCTGTATACTCTTGGGCGGGTGCTTGTATATGTTGCAATTGCGGCAATAATTGTCCTCGGTGGGCTGAAAGTCCAGTCAATCGCACTCTTCCTGCAACAATATGGTGATCTTCTACTCGGACCAATCATCCTGATATGTGGTATCCTCATGCTTGAGGTAATTCCCCTCGGAAATTGGTTTGAACATGAAGGTCTGGCAGAGTTCAAAGATAAGATCTCAAGAAAACTGGTTGAGAAAGGATTTCTCGGAAGTTTCCTGCTGGGTGTTCTTTTTGCCCTGAGTTTCTGCCCGTTCAGTGCGGTTCTGTTCTTTGGTATGCTGGTTCCTCTTGCACTTAGTGTGCAGGATCCAATTGGAGTACCCCTGGTATTCGGTATCGCAACCGGTCTGCCGGTTATCATCTTCGCTGCCCTTCTCTCGCAGGGAATCGCCCGGTGCAGCACGATGATGAACAAAGTACAGACCGCAGAGCAGTGGCTGCGGCGTATCGTTGCGATTATCTTTGTTATAATTGGTGCATACTATACTTTCAATACGTATATTCTGTAAAAATGAGGAATAAAACTCCCTCATTTACTAAAAAAATGTATTTTTCCAGAAGATATTTAGTTGATTCAAATTAAATTGAATTTACGGCAGGTGAGGATACTGTGATCTCCCAGCTTCCTATCCAGGTGTGGTTACACCTTCAGCATTGTATATCTGCGCCGTCTTTAAAGGGATTGTCATGGATTCAAGCCGGTTGCTGATACCTTCAATGATTTCAGGGTCTTTTTAGATATATCGTGTAGAATTCTCACGGCTGTTCAATTTCTTTCTTGAGCATGTGAAATGAGTATCCCTCACTCTTCAAGCATCCGGTAAATGGTAATAACCAGTTTTTTACCTGATTATTCCTTGCAATTTTTATACGAAAAAAAGAATGATGGAAAGTTTTACTCTATTGGTGTATACCCGAAGTATACTTCTTCAAAATTATCTCTAATATCCGTGGATCCTTGAAATGCTACCGGGCCGATGTAAAGTACCGGAGTGTAGACAACCTGGCGATTGAATTGTTTCTTTAATTCATTAAACCGGTCCCGCTCTTCTGAACTGTTTGCAAGGTTTAGGAGGTGCACTTTGGTATCTGGGTGTGCTTCACTATATGCAAGAAGAAATTCATGAGCCGGGGTGCATGTTCCGCAGTCAGGATCATAAAAGAATACCACCGCATCTTCTAAGTACTCCGGGGGGTTTCAGCGATTAATTCAGCTAACCCATCTGAATCGATTTCTGTGCCATCCTCAATAAAGAACGTTACACTGACCGGGGCCATAACCGCACATATTCCAATACAAAGGAAAACGAGTCCGATTCTTTTTATAATGCTGGTCTGTTTCTGATTCATACTATCCATCCTTTTGCCAGCGGTGTATCTGACATTTTAATTATATGTGAATTCTAACTTTATTGAAATAACTACTTTGTCCAAAATCGACCAGTACTTCATATGAAGGGAAAAATAACAAAAAGAAATAATTTCATTGGCTATTGCATAAAAAATCCTCCGAAATTGCGTATATGAATCGAATTTTTCCGCATACATTACAAATTTATGTGAGATAGATACTATTATATTGTTCAACGATCCACTTCAATAATTGTTGAAACCTCTGATAAATATCAGCGACAATTAGAGATGAAAAAATCATGCCATTTATGATGCCATTCTTTGGATCCCCCATAATTTTTAGTGCCGGGGTCGTTATTATCTGTGCAATTGGTCTGTTTCTGCTGATGTATTTTATGCGGAATACATGTATGCAGGGAAGATGTCTCTGTTCATGCTTATGTACCCTTGACAAAGGACAACATGAATAACAGGTAATGGAGAAACTGTGAAATTATTATGATCGATATTCTGTTTGGAACTTTGAATGCCGGATGGGGTACGCTCTATTCATACCTCTCTGAGCATGTGGTCACCTGCCTTATACCTGCCTTCTTTATCGCCGGCGCGATTGCTGCATTTATTAAGAAGGATTCGATCCTGAAGTACTTCAGTCCTGATGCAAACAAAGCGGTAAGTTTTGGTGTCGCCTCCATATCAGGGACCGTGCTTGCCGTCTGCAGTTGTACCATCCTGCCGATGTTTGCCGGTATCATGAAAAAGGGGAGCGGTATCGGGCCTGCGATAACTTTCCTCTATGCAGGACCAGCGATAAACATCCTTGCGATTGTCTACTCAGCAAAAGTACTGGGTCTTGATATTGGAATCGCCCGGGCTGTTGCTGCAATTGTGCTCTCGATTGTTATCGGCCTGATCATGGCAACGATCTTCAAAGAGCATGATGCTGAAGTACGGGAGAATGCACGCAAAAATCTCCGGGTATCTTCCGGAGAAGGAGAGCGGCCACAATGGGTGGTGTTAGCATTCTTCATCCTGCTGATAGCCATCCTGCTCTCAGCGACGTCCCAACTTGATCTTTTCATCAGACTGCTCATTGTCTACTTCCTCTCAATGGCGGTTGCGTTCCTCCTCATCTACTATTTCAGCCGTGATGAGGTGACTGAGTGGGGGTATGAGATATGGGATCTGACCAAGAAGATCTTCCCCATTCTGGTTATCGGTACCTTTGCGCTCGGGATGCTCTCCTACTTTCTCCCGCCAGAGACGTTCAGACCATTTATCGGGGACAACTCCCTGATGGCGAATTTCATTGCTGCGATTATCGGGGCGATCCTCTATATGCCGACCCTGCTTGAGGTGCCGATCATCGGGACCACATTCGGTTATCTCTCTGGCAACATGGCAAAAGGACCAGCCCTTGCCCTGCTCCTGACCGGGCCATCGATTAGCCTGCCCAGCCTGCTTGTTCTGACCCGGATTATGGGGGCAAAAAAGACAGGAGTATATGCGGTTCTGGTAGTTGTTTTCTCCACCATAGCCGGGTTTATCTTCGGAAATGTCTGGGGGTGACGATGAGCAAGGATATCCCGTGTTGTCAGGCTGATGCACTGCGTCGGATCCGGCAGGTTCCCGTGAACGGGATTCCTACCGGTATCACCATGCTTGATGAGATCATAGATGAGGTGAAAGAGATGAACCTCTCCTCTGATCACCAGATACGGGAAATGCTACTGAAGAAAGTAAAAGTGTACAATTACATCTCAAAAGGAGCAGAGGAGATGTATGTAAAAGCAATCCTTGGTGAATACCTGAAAAATAGCCCTTAATGGTGATAAATATAGATTAATCATCGAACCCTGATTATTGTTATAAGAACCATGAAACACACTCGTATGGTGATTCTGAAGCTCTTTGACCGGGCATCCTTTCCATCTCGACTTTGTTGTTAGTTCAAAATACCAAGTGATAAAAAAATGATATCAAATGCACAAACCCCTGAAACATATCGTCAGTTAGCTTCGACGATGAGCAGCCTCCTTAACCTGAATGGGTCTCTGGTGGGAGTGAGAATTATTCAAACGGATGAGAAACCGCACCTTGAGGAACAGAAGATCCCTATGCGGTTTTGCCAGGCATTAATGCGGGCACGAAACGGCGAAAAAAGTATTATTTCTGGGGAAAATATCACCTGTCCGGCTGCTGCCAGCGCCTTCGGATTCAAACCGCTGCCAGAACCGCTCCGGACAGGAAAAGGGCTGGTCGGATTTGGGATAGTCTCTGATGAGGCGGTTGCACAGTATATGTTTGAAGGAATGACTACCCTGCCTTTGGGATCAGTTACACAACTTGAAATCTTCCCTCTGGATTTTGCCGAAGATATTCCGGATATCATCATCATAGAAGATGAATCTGAAAAACTCATGTGGATCGCTCTTTCATACCTCCATGCCCACGAAGGGAAGCGAGTTCAGGGATCTACTGCAATTTTGCAGGCAACCTGTGTGGACTCGTGCATCATACCATTCCTTGAGAACCGGCTGAATTATGGACTTGGATGTTACGGCTGCCGGGACGCCACCGATATGGGATCAAGTGAAGCGATAATGGGGTTTCCGGCTGATGATCTCAATGCGATCGTGTCCCACCTTGAATATCTGGGAAAGAAAGCGATGCCTCATTCACGAGGAAAACATGCACTTGCTGCATTTTCAAAAGATCATGCAGGGGCTGGGTGTGCTTCACTGTAACGAAAGATGAATACCTCATCACAACTAATAATTCAAAATAAGGTGAAATGTGAAAGTCGAAATATTCGGGACCGGTTGTATGAAATGCAAACGGATGTATGACAACGTGGTCGAAGCAGTGAAGAAAGCTGATTTGCAGGTCGAAGTAGTAAAAGTTGAAGAACTGAGCGAGATCGTAACCCGTGGTGTTCTGATGACACCCTCCCTCTTTATAGATGGTGAAGAAGTCGTTGCCGGGCGTGTCCCGACGGTAAACGAGATCACTCAGATCCTTCTGGAGAATGCATAATGGCAGAGCAGGCACCCTGCACCTGCGGAAGTAATGAGAAGAATCGATTGATTTTTCCCTGCTCGGGCCAGGCAAACACCGGGCAGATCTCAAACCAGGTTGCTATTCAGTTATCTGACGAGGGGTACGGTAGTTTTGTTTGTACTGCTCTGCTTGCATCCGGTTCAGAGAGTCTGGCAGACCGGGCACGCGAGGTTCATGAAGTTGTTGCAATTGACGGGTGCGGGATGGACTGTGCAAAGAAAATTCTGAAGCAGGCAGGCGTTCCGGTCCATCAGCACCTGAAAGTAACCGATCTTGGGGTTGCAAAAAATACATCCGACCGTTCATTTACGAAAGAACAGGTAGAGACTATCGTTTCTGCTGCCTGGAAAGGAGAGGGAAAGCTCCAGGAGTCCGGTTCTGAAAAGAAGACATCATCTGGTGGTTGTGGCTGCGGCGGAAATTGCTCCTGATCTCTTTTTCTATGCATTCTGATTCTGATACCGTTCTGGTGACCTGCTCGGGGATATCCAATACAGGAAAACTTACGACAAAGGTAAGTGAAATGCTGAATCGGAGATATCCGGGTCTTATTGAATGTTCTCTTGCTGCACGAAGTTATCCTGAAAAACTTCTCGATACCCTTACTCATGCTGATAGGATCGTTATCGTTGACGGATGTTCAGACTGCTGCGGGAGGAAAAAAATTAAGGAGCATGGGTATGACCCGGACATTCATGTGATTGCAACCAAATGTGGCATTGTGAAGAATGGTATGGAAGATCCCCGGTTTGATGAGATTGAACATCTGACCGGGATTGTCAGGGAAAAACTCCGGTGATCCTGGATTACAGAGTGAGTGAGTTTTTAACGCTGATTGTTCAAGACACCCTGGTTCAGGGATATGAATGGAATTGAACCATCACATCCTCCGTGGCATAGTCCGCTTATGCAGATACATCGTCACGATGGTGAACACCAGCGTACATATCACCAGTGCAATGATATCAGTCATAACCGGGAAGAAATGACTATCTGTGAATGAGTACCGTACAAGATCAGTAAAGTAGGTAAGCGGAGAACAAACCGCAAGCATCTGACCCCATGCAGGCATCTGCTCAAGAGGAACGAATATCCCGGAGATGAACACCAGCGGGAACTTGATCAGTGATGAGAGCATCATGATATTCGATGGTGTATTCGATGGCGGGACGGCTAAAAGCATCCCAATCGCCGAGAAGCAACATGCTCCGATAAGGATTGCACCAAGCAACGTGATACCATGAAGCAGTGGCAGGCCAAGTAAAAACCCGATGAGAACCGTAATAATTGTTATTGCAATACCGAATATGATAGATGCAATCATATCTCCTAGCACCATAGCTTCAATCGTTATCGGGCATGATGCAAGCCGTTCCAGGGTCTTTGCCGATCCTTCCCACGGAAATATTGCAGGGGATACCGCCGTCGCAGTGAAGAACAGAGTCATCCCGACCAGCCCGGAGATGAGAAACGAGAGTGGGAGTTGTCGGCTCCCCATGAAGAAGGCGAGGAAGAGGAAGACCGGCATGAAGACCCCGAAGATGAGTACCGGACCCTTGAGATAGTAAATCCGGACATCTTTCTTCGCGATTGCCCATGCCCGCCGCAACTGTGCAGAGAATGATGTCGGATTCATGATGGTTCCTCCTGAGTCAATCTGATAAACGCTTCATCAAGGGTTGGAGCAAGCGTATTCAGCGTGACAATGGATACATTGTACTGCGTTGAAAAGGAAACCAGTGACCGGATTGCAGTATCCCGGTTATCTGCGATTATCTGCCATTTGTCACCGGTATGAGTAGCCCCGATTATTCCGTCCAGATTAGCCAGGTTGTTACCTGGTATCTCATGATCAAAACTCACCTCGATACGGTGTTCCCGATCTATGGTGGTCTTAAGTTGTTCCGGCGCATCAATCGCAATAATTTTTCCGTTTCTGATGATCCCGACCCGGTGACAGAGTTGGTTTGCTTCTTCCATATTATGGGTGGTAAGAAAAATGGTGGTTCCTTTTTCGTTCAGACTCCGGAGCAGGGCCAGAATCATATGGGTACTTTGGACATCAAGACCACTGGTAGGTTCATCAAGGAAGAGGAGTTCTGGTTCGTTTATCAAGGCCATTGCCAGGATAAGCCGCTGTTTCATCCCTTTGGAGTATGCCTGAACCTTCTGATCCTTGCGTTCAAGAAGTCCTACCATATGAAGGAGATCAGATGAACGCTGCTCTGCAATCGATCTCCCAAGACCATACAGTTCGCTCATCAGCATCAGGTTCTGCCAGGCGGTGAGATCAGTATAAGCATTTGAAGTCTCGGGAACAACCCCGAACCCCTGTTTTGCCATAACAGGATTGGACCTGATATCATAGCCAAGAATCGTGGCAGTCCCGCCGTCCGGGGGGATTACCCCGGTGAGCATCCGGGTCGTGGTGGTTTTTCCTGCACCGTTCTGACCAAGGAAGCCAAATATCTCCCCTTGGTGAACATCAAAAGAGACATGATCTACGGCGGTACTAGTGCCAAAAATTTTCGTCAGGTTTTCTGCGTGGATGATAGGGGGCATTGTTTCTTGTTCACCTTATATATCTTCACGGATGCCAAGGAGCATCATCCGCTTAATGCACCTGATTCCCCGGTTTTCATCTTTGCCCACCGGGATGAGATGATTCGGACCTACCTGATGATCGATGGCTCCGGAGGTAATCACCCCTTCGCCCTGCAATACGACAAACACCACCGAATAAGGCTCTGGATGGGGAGGAATTGTCTGCCCGTCTTCAAGGCACACTACAACAATGTTTGAACCGGCACTTTTTATCAGATCGGTCTTTACCGGATTATCCCGAGAGAATTGAGCGAATTCTGTAATATCCATAAAGATTCAACTGCCAATAATTCCTGAAACATTTTTTTTTCGTAACAGGTGATGGGCGGAGAGAGAATAAAGAAGTATGGTCCTGGATGGGTATTCACAATAGTGTGAATCTGATACTTATTGGTTACTCTCATATCTCGGAGAAACGCCTGCTGCGATACGTATCCGGGATTCAATCCTTAAGACGTTCAGACTCGTGTGAAAGTTAAAAAAATCAGGAATTGAGTTTTTGATACAGTCCGGTGAGGGATGCAGCATACATTCCCCGGATAGTCTCTTCGTGATCAGCCAGTGGTTTGACCGGAACCAGGTCCATGACACCGGCAGGAGAAAGGCCAGATTCCTGCATGGTTTTTACGGCTCCTGCAGTCATGGAAAGGACTGCCCTGGTCACTTCATCGGGTGAGAGTCCGAATGATTCACCGAGATGAGTGAGTTCAGCGAGCTGGAACCAGAGATAGGTCGGTCCCATGGCGGTGATGACAGCATAGGCTTCAAGGGTTTCCTCTGCCACTTCAGGCATCCTGCCGAGTGGGGCCATGAGATTGGTGAAGGTTTCTCGGACCTGATCCGGGCATCCGGGTCCGAAGGCTACCGGGTTATATCCTTCATTCACCAGGGACGGGGCATTGGGTATCATCCGGATTACGGGGTTTTTCCCACCAATGAGCTGGTTAATCATCGCGGTTTTGATCTTTGGAGCAAGGGATACGAGGGTATTTTTCTGCCCGAGGGTCGGGGTGATTGCCTTTGATTGCATCAACGACTCCCGGGGGGTGCAGGGCGATAAAGATAAAATCAGCAGTGGTAACGCTCTCATCAATTGCAGACTTCGTCTCAACCATAGGGAAAGATTGCTTCAGACTGAGGAGGACAGCATCATTCGTGTCAACTGCAATAATCCGGTCAGGGAGGTTGTTCTTATTTGCCAGGCCTTCGAGGAGGATCCGGGTCACCCGGCCGGCTCCGATACAGGAGATGGTTGTGGTCATGGGTATCTCACCAAAGTTTCAAAATAATTTTAACGTTATTTCACCGATCTTTTCTTTTCGCTCTTCCCCTTTTGATCCCACTGATACCGAGGCGTAGGTTTTCAGCCGGTCACCAGACGTTGGTGTAAATCCTGAACGTTTTGTTATGAAAACCCCCTCATTACTTCGGATAATCGGGAATAACGAAAATTTTGACCAGTTAGAACTGTCATCATAATACGAGTACATCTGGGCCGTATATACCGATCGGTTCCTGATCAGGTCAACCTGGGAAGAGTATTTTGAGATATCTCCCGATGAGGTATCCAGGTATGATAATTCTACCAATGCAGTATTGGCTTTTTTGTATCCTGAAGGAAATACCAGGTCCCATCCCACTCGGGAAGAATATTCGTTCCATTGCCGGTTGGTTCATACCCGAACATCCGGTCAACCGGAAAAGTCAGAGGTCTAATAAGCTCCACTGCAACTATCTGATCCATGGCATCGATACTCCGCTGCTCTCCTCTTTTCATCCTCTCTATTCCTCATTTGACATGCTTCATCACAGTTCCTCATTTGACATTCTGCATTACATCTAAAACTCGTAGTTGGTTTCCAGAACGTTACTCCTGATTCATAGATTTTCTGAAGTTTCCCCGCTGCAACCTCTGCAATCTCCTTCAGGTCATCATACGTCCCACCGGTTGACTTGAATGTCTCATATACATCTCCATTCCCAAATATAATGACAAATCCGGTCAGAGGAGAGTTCTTCGGGCCGATATCTTCAGGTACGGTGTAGTTAAATGCGACGCTCTCATTTCCGATTTCAGGAGCAACCAGTTCCCCGATGTTCCAGGTCGAGAGTTCAGGATATGACTCGTTGAAGACCTGAACGAGAAGTTCCTTTGTGACTGGCTGAGAGTATACCAGGATTTCCTGGTCAACAGATATGTTTCCGGATTCCGCGGTCTTTGATGCGGAGAAACTACCCCCCGTAACGACACAGAAATCCCCGTCACATTCAATTTCGTCTTCAAACGGAGAGAAGGGGAGATCGATGACATACCCTGCAGGAAGATCAGATGCCTCAAGTGAAAGGACAGTAATATCAGTTTCACCCGTTGTTTCTGCTAAACACCCACTGATCAGAAAAAGATCGGCGATAAGAGAGACCATCAATAAAAGTACTATCCGTTTCATCTGGATACACCAGTAGTATCATTATCGAGGTACACGATAAGTATTCGTACGGTGCAAAAAAGAATGATTTAGATAATTTTTCTGGCTTTGAACCCATAAAGGCCAATAATTACCAGAAGAACCCCGGCAATGGTTGATATATAATCAAAGATTCCGGGTTGGCTCATGATCTGAGGAATTCCGGTCAATACCAGAATAATACCGACAACCACCAAAATTGCATTTACAATTTTTTGATCTATGATAAATTATATCAGTTTTCCAAATATATAGAATATTGGAGGGAAAATCCTATTATCTTTTATAATCGCAATAAAATGACAACGAAAAATTCCGAAGGTATCACCGATGCATACTGTACCCGCAATCAATCTGATTACGAGAAGAAAGCCGACTATGCCGTCTGTATGATATAATCACATTTCTGATCTGCCAGGCAATGAAAATTGTATTAATAATATATTTTTGGACCTATACTTCAAGAAGAGCCAGGGTTTTGATCGTACGCAAAATTGAAGAGCAATATCATAATTAGAAAAAGATCAGAACAAAAAAATTGGCATATTGTGAGTTAAATTTTAGAAATCAGTCTATTTTTTTATTTTATATTTGACAAGTCTCACAGAGTATCCGTCACATAAACCGAAAAAATCAGCGGTTTTTTTGGGAAAACATCCCAAGGACAATAAACCCTGCAAAAAGACCGATGACAGGGAACCATGTTCCTGACTTTTGTGTGGGTGTAGGAACCGGAGTCTGCACCGGTTTTGGTATTTCAGTCTGTATCGGGGTTTCTGTTGGAACTGGCAACATATCTATTGAGAGATCTGTGGTATGGCCTTCTTTGATCTCTACGGATTTAAAAACCGGTGTATATCCTGCACGTTCCAATCTAAGTGAGTACTGTCCGACAGGGAGCGTGTTCAGGGTAAGGGGAGTGATTCCCCTGATAGTACCATTCATCATTACCTGAGCACCGGCAGGAACAGATTCGATATTTATATTCCCTCCGGTAACGGGATTTTGTGCTGTCTGAACCGGAGCAGTGGTGGTCTGGACACTCACGGGCGTTTGTGTTTGGATGGGTTTTGTTGGCACTAAATTTTCACTGATATGGATAGCACCGGTCTGCGCTGGTCCGGTGGTAACGGTCCTTGTCACATCAGCATACCCATCAAGCCTGATAAGGACTGTGTGGGTTCCATCCTGTAATCCCCTGATAATTAGATTGGCTTCTTCAGGTCTGACATCCGGGCGGTATTCCGGAGTTTTCCCCCTGGGAATACCATCGACCGTCACTTCTGCTCCGACCGGATAGGTATACACCATTATTGTTCCATAGTCAGGGTCTTTCAGGAGAGTAGCATAGACCTGTGTTGTCATCCCTGGAGAGACAATTACATCATTGTTCGTAAACATCCGGTATCCGGGCTTCGTGACTTTTACTGAATGTCTGCCGGTTTTTACCCCATAATACTGGTATGGGGTTGCAAACGTATTGGTAAATCCATCCAGTGATACCAAAGCCCCTGAAAGATCAGATTTGACCAGGATATCCCCATATGTATCATTAGACGAAGCCGGAATCACCAGGAGAAAAAGAAGGAGCAGAACTAGCAGGAAAAGTGTGAATCCTGAACGTTGTTTCATATATGGTAATTCATCTCTAATCTGTTATAGATATTGATTGAAAAATTGCTGAATATATGAATAAACCCATTTCATAAAAATTTATGGAGGCTATCAGAATATTCTATTGAGCGAACCTGTTTATCCGCTATCCGGATGTATTCATAGACTGATACCCGTTGCTCTCCGGTCCCGTCATCTGCAAGAAATGCAGAAGCATAGAATCCATCAGGAAGAAGGCCTTCTACTACCCGGACAGTGCCCTCTAGCATCATATCGCCGATTTTTTCTTTTCGAACTTCTCCATCAGATCCCACTGATACGGAGGCATAGGTTTTCAACCTGTCGCCGGTCTTTGGTGTAAATCCTGAACGTTGTGTTATGGAAATCCCTTCAGCACTCCGGAGAATCGGGAATAACGAAAACTTTGACCAGTCAGAGCTCTTATCATAATACGAGTACATCAGGGCTCTATATACCGAACGGTTCCTGATCAGGTCAACCTGGGAAGAGTATTTTGAGATATCTCCCGATGAGGTATCCAGGTATGATAGTTCAACCAGTGCAGTATTATCAGGCTTTTTTGTATCCTGAAGGAAATACCAGGTCCCATCCCACTCGGGAAGAATATACGTTCCATTTCCGGTTGGTTCATACCCGAATACCCGGTCAACCGGAAGTGTCCCGAGTTTGAGATAACTGTCAGTTTCAGGTCTGTACTGGTAATACCCAATGCTCATCCATGCATACCGTTCAGGATCTTCCGTCCGGGCTGATGCAATTTCAGATCCCGAACGGTTGTCAAAAGAATGTTCTTCTTCCATCTGGTGAATGTGATGCAGAATAAACGCATCCCACCCGGGAGCCAGGGATAATACCTCGCGTTTCTCAATTATTTCATCACTGGAGAGTTGCATCGGATCAGCGATGCTAAGCCCGGTTGCATCAGATATGAGTTCATCATGTCGCTCATATACCAGAGCAGAACTGAGTGCATCCGTTACTTCATCGCCTGTTTCTTTGACGTCAGGGAATCCATCATTCAGGTTTTTGACAAGCAGTTCAAGGTCTACCCTGCTCAGTTCAGGAATCCCGAAATTTTCGCCAAACCGGGTAGTCTTGTCATATTCTTTGACAACCTGTCCGGGATTTGGGAGCTGACCTGTGGTATTGTTTAAGAGAAAACCAAAGGAATCGAGTTTTTCCAGGACTCCATGAAGAGCCGGGAGATAGATGACCGACAGGGTCTTTCCTTCCGGTCCACCGGTTGTGATATATGAGTCAACAATTGCGGTTCCAACTATTGCCGGATCTTCTGACGGATCTGAAGAAAGAACCGGGATCCACAGATCATACGCAAGTCCGGCGTCAGGGATCAGTTCTTCTGATGCAACCAGGTACGTTGCATAGTGAGCCATCTTTTGTGCAACCTCAATTCCCCCCATCAGACAGGCATCAAAGATTACCATATCGCCGGAAAATCCGGCATCGTCAAACGCAGATGTAATATCAGTGAGACTGAGAAGAGAACCGGTATGCTCATCATACCCGAATCCGTCAAATCCGGCCCCATGATCTGAAAAGACAAGGTAGGTCTTTTCTGCGGTATATCGTTCTGATACGAAGGAGAGAAACCGGGAAAGCGATTCAGGTTGTCCCATGTCAGCATGGGGATCTAAAAACAGACCAATCTCCTCATTTCCAAATATGCCATCTTCTCCATCCCGGATGAGTTGTTCGTCAGATACGATAGTCATCCCTTCCCAGCCAGGTTTGTTTGACCCTCCATAGGCAACAACCAGTGAGACATCAGTCTTATCCGAGTTTTCAAGCCCCTGAATCATCATCTCAAGACTGCTTGTCCCAAGGTTTCCGGGTGAAGAATCAGAGCCACCGCTTTCAAGATCACTGCCAACCAGGTATACCAGAATGAGAGCGGTTGCGTGATGGAGGGGGATGGAAGGGGAGAGGATATCCTGTTCTGATAAATTTAAACCTTCCAGGTCTGCAGCAGAATGTCCAGGCGAAAACAGAATCAGGATGAGAACAATCAGGAGAAGACTATCTGGAACTTGTCGCAGATGAGAGAGAACCAGACTCATGATCGTGAAAAAGTGAGAGAATTACCATGCACCACTGCATGATTCATAACCGATACATTGTATCCGGTTGATTCGTTCCTCTTCTGCTGCTCTCCTTTCCCGCCACTGATACATACATACATCATCACATCCCCCCCGGATATGTTGTGATATTTTCCGGACATGACCGTTTTCCATACTGGCAGCCTGAAGTTTCCCTGCTGCTATCTCGGACACATCCTTCAGGGAAGCATAATCCTCACCAATACTCACGAATATCTCATAGACGTTCCCGATCCCGAATGCAATGATATGTCCTTTGACTGGAACCAGATCTGTTTCCGGATCGTCAGGAGCACTATACTGGTATGCAATACTTCCTTCCCCTATCTCCGGGTCTTCCAACTCTTCAATAACCCAGGTCGAAATTTCAGGATAGGTGTCATTCAGCGCTTGTAAAAGAACGTCCTCTGCAATGGTTTCAGAGTATACACCGATTACTTGCACTGCCGAGCGGTTTTCATCAGCGGTATCCCATTCAATCCATACATTACCTCGGGTAATCGGGCAAAATTCCCCGGTACATGAAGTATTTCCTGCATACTCCATGAATGGAAGAACTATCTCATAGTTTGCCGGGAGATCCTCTGCCTGTAGGGCAAGAACGGAGAAATTTGTTTCATTGGTTGAATCTGCAATACACCCGTTCATCAAGGAAAGAGCAATGATGAGAGTGATCATAAAGAAAGGCCTTTTGTGATTCATCTGTAATGTACCTTACAGTAATTCATCAGGTATCCTATAAATGTTGTTCAACAATCATTCGAAATTCCCTTTCGTGATCCGGAGTGTTCAAAGGGGGAGGTATAATTCTCTATCATTAGATTTCATTGGAGAAAGAAACAGTAGGTTGTTACCGAAAAAGAAAGAGAATAATCATTATTCCATATTAATTTCCAAGATTCCAGTCTATTTGATACTTCTCCAATCCCCCGTGATCTTTTTGGTATCATGATCATAGGTACCGTGATAGAAGACCGAATGACCATCGTATTGGGTAATCTTTTATTATGTCAATCTCCTGACCCGTGATGTACCTGGCGATATCTGATATCACCGGTCCAGTCTGGTGCAGAGCAGTTCCGTCTTCCGCTCCCTTTCCAGATATAATTCCATTCTCCTGAATCAGGGACTGGGTGAATACACTCCCCTGCATGGAAGAATCATCGTACTGGTAACTACCCGTGAAATTGTCCGAAAAAATCAGATGATTGATGTTGTCATCAGCTCAAATTTCCCATCCCTGAATACCCACCGGTCGAGAGCCGGACGCACGGCATTTTTATCATCAAATATCTTCGGGCCGGTTACCCCATAATAACTTGTATTTTTCAGTTCTGTCATGATATCGGAGGCAGTAATGTTACCAGAGGTACATTTTTGATTCAGGGCATCACGTATTACCATCATGGTATCGTATCCATATCCCGCAATCCCCCGTTTTGGATCCGATCCATACTTCTTCTCATATGCATCTGCAAATCTCTCAGTACGGTTTCCGGGCACTGTTGCTGCATTTGACGAGATGGAACAGACGGAAAATGCAGACAGGAGATCTGCATTATCCTGCTCAAGGGTATTGATGAGTGATGTATCGGTGAGAACCACCTGGCCATGGTATCCGGCATTAGAGAGATTTTGCAGGAGCGGGACCTGGAGAGAACCATACATATTGAAGATAATTATATCTGGTGCATTATCCAGTACCTTCCGTGAAAGGGCTGAAAAATCTGAATCCGGTGATACCGGTTCAGTACTGGTAATCTGTACCGGGTTTCCTGCCAGATTGGAGGTAACTGATTCGGTTAAAGACGAACCAAACTCGTTATCGATATAGACGATTGCTACCCGTTCTGCAGTATATGATGCCCAGTCTGCCAGAAATTTCCCCAGGTAGAAGACCGGTGCATTTACCTGGAAAAATGCCGGAGATACCCCGTAAAGAGCCTGCCCATTTGCTTGTGGGCTGATAAGGACTGTTTCGGGGTCTGTTGTAAGGTCTTTTGCCATAGGAATGGTCAGGTCAGTTGTATATGAACCAATAACAACAGAGGCACCTTTTTCTCTCATCTCCCTGAACAGTTCATAAGGCCTATCCGGATTTCCCTCGTCATCAGCAATTATGAGATTAATCAGTCTCCCTCTGATACCTCCCTGTGCATTCACCTCCTCTGCTGCCAGTTCAATCCCCTGTTTGAGTTCCAAACCCTGTACACTCATATCCCCGGAGAGGGGGAGAATTACGCCACATTGAATCGAAGTATTGTCTTCAGCCTGAGCAGGTGATACTGCCAGGTAACAAAACATGATGAATAACAGGAGGGCAATTCCGGTTGTTGAATGAGCCCTCCCTCGCTTGATTTTTCTCTTACAATCTGATTGCAAGTGCTCAGCCTTCTGAATAACGAGTTTTGGAAACGTTCTTATTTTTCTCGAATCAAGCATCATATATTCCCTCCAAAGTATACACGTGCCGGGATTTCAAGCGATGTATTTCCTTTTATTATCATGGGGTGGGAGGAGCGGACATTCTGGTAAATGGTGTGGTAAAAATCCCGGATCGACGTTGAAGCTGGCTGTGTCTCCATCAATGTTACCACTTGATTGGTAAATTCATCAGAAAGCCAGTTTGATAATCCCGAATCATATGTTGACGCTTTTGAGGTCTCATTCACCGATGCTGCTGTCAGAACTATCACATCCGGGGTGTTCACTTCTGCTGCAGTAGCGCCGCTGAAGCATGATTCCAGGATTACCAGCATACGCCCGAATTTTTTATTTTCTGCCATTTTTTCGATGATGGAGGTAAATTCCTCCGGTGCGATAAAGTCCTCTCCATCTCCAAGAACCATAAATCCTCCTTGAGCACCATGGGAGGAGAGATACACCAGAACGGTTGAGTTTTCATCTGACTGGAGCTGGGGTGTTTCCTCACGTGCTTCAGATCCAAAGAGAATATCCTCAAGCATCTGTTTATTCACCTTATCCCCGATGTAATCCGGATTCGCATATTTCCGGACCTCTACCTCACCAGGAGTGTGATACACTTCACCAGGTTTTACATTTTTTGCATCTATTGGGATGTCATCATAGATCAGAAGAATGATATGATCATCCAAAACCCCTTGTTTTTTCACATATTGGTATACGGTCAGGGCATCTGCCTGGTGCCGGTAATTTTCCCAGTCGCGTGATAATGCACCAATAACCGCCCAGTAGTTATCCTGTGAAAAATTTCCGATTTGCTCTTCAGAAGATGACCCATCATTACTCAAATCCTTATTATCTGTATCAGTTTTGAGAATCTCCCGGTAATTCAAAGGATCAGCAATCAGCGATCCTTCTTCCATCCTATATGAATCGAACCGGGGAACCAGCCGGTCTGTTCCTTCAGATCGAAAGGTGAGAGGTCCGGTAGCTCCGGTCATGACCACTGTTTCATTATTCATTATCCGGGTAAAGGCATCCTGAAATCCTTCAATTGAACGGGGGAGGGGTTCATCTGCACTCTCCCCAAGAATTGTCAGGGCTGCATTTCTCGGAGACTTATCCGGATTTTTCAAAAATCGAGCCATGATTTCTGATGATATCAGGAGGGCATCATATACCTGGGGGGCATATCCGGTTGGTTTTGTCCCTGACGAATGTTCAAATTCCTGGACAAAATCAGACTCGACGGTTCCGGGTAAAAGAATCAGGGTGTCATCGGGAATGGCGGTTGTACTCACCGTCGAGTTCTGCAGGATCCACTGGCCGGAAACCAGGGTTGAAAAGAGGGAACTGGTATTCATTCTCTCCATTACATGCCCTTTTTCATCAATATTCGGATACACCAGATAGAGACCGGTGGATACCTTCGCCTGTTCGAGTGCATGAATTGCCAGGGGGAGTTCGTCACTGTTTCCTGAATGAACAAAGACCAGGTAATCAGGATGTGATGCAGTCAGGTTCCGGATGGCGATGGGGATCTGATCCGGACGGGTAAATTCCTCTGCTCCGATTACTTGAATGCCGGTTTCAATCGCCCAGAACGGTATCCAGTCCCAGAATGTCTTTCCGTACGAGGAGTTCGGCGTAAGAAGGGCAACCGATTTTCCATCGTGCCCGGCTATATGTTGCATAATGACTGAGGTGATATCTCCATCATTTGAAATGGTCCTCCATACTGAACCGGTTGTTGCAAAAGCCCGGAATATTTCATCTGATGAAGCGGTCGGGGAGACCAAAACCTTGTAATTATCAATAAATGTATCTGAAATATAAAACAGATCATCAGATGAGAACGGTCCGATAACGACTCTTATTCGTTTATCATTTGCCAGTTCCTCTGCATAGACACGGATATCTCCAGTTCTGGTATCCCGAAGAATGAGACTGACAGGATGTCCCCCAATTCCTCCCCCTGCGTTTATCTGTTCTACACCCAGATTGAGTGCATCAAGCATTGGTTTTCCATCCGGTCCGGTGAGCGGGAGTAGGACCCCGATGTAAACTGGTTCAGTCTCATCTGCGAGTGCATTACCTGCAGATATGCAAATCAGACTGATAAGAATGAAAAGCCAGGTTATGCTACCCGTGTAATGACGTGTATTCAAGTGGAGCATCAGTATATTCCTTTTTGGTTGGATGAAGTGATAAACTCGTATGGTGTTCTCCAAGGCGGTATATCACCTCTTCCCGTCCGCCAGAAATCGTTTCCATACCTATAGCGAAAAAGCAGAGTCTCTCTTCTGGCATGACATCAGGCACATTTTATTGGATAATCCATTCGGAACCTTCTTACCTATAAGAAGGTACATATGACTATGAATCTGGACATGAACCGGGGAATGCTTCTGGCACTCCTTATTATCTGCCTGGGTGTTGGATTGTGCACCGCTGAAGAAAACATGGACTTCATCACCTATTTCCAGGGCGGAGTAAGTTCCCTGGCAGAAGGAACTAATGGAACGATGGCTCTGACCATTGCCGATGTCATACCGTATTCTGATATGCAGGTTGCAGACCGGACTATCCTGATGCCTCTGACGGCTGATTCTGCGTACGAACTCCCTCTGAATGCAGCCCTCGTCCTCAATGGAGCTGATGGGGAAGCAGTATACCTGGTAAAAATTAAAACCTGGTCTTTTGATAGTGACAAAAAAGTCCTGGCACTTGACGTGGAGCCGGTTGAGTTTTACGAGGGAGCAGCGCTCAAAAAGTTCGCTGATGTAAAACAGGATATATCTGCTGAAAAGATTGGGAAAGAACTGAGTACCGGATTATATCTTGAGGTTCTCGGGCAACCACCAGCAAACAATGCGGTATGCGACGCTGTCTGCAGCCAGCCGGGCTCAAACCGAAAATATTGCGGTTGTTGAACCTATTTTTCCCTGTAAGTACTAATGAACTACTTACGTTCTCTTTTTTCTCACGAGACGTTCTCCCTCAACCACCTGTCCTGAAACAATGATTGAGATAAAAGAAACACTATCCGGAGGTATGTCTGAAACCCTGATAGTCCACTCGCAATCTTCATGCCTGTACACAGGTACATATGATTATGAATCTGGACATGAACCGGGGAATGCTTCTGGCACTTCTCATTATCTGCCTGGGTATCGTATCGTGTACCGCTGAAGAAAACACGGACTTCATCACCTATTTCCAGGGCGGAGTAAGTTCCCTGGCAGAAGGCACCAATGGAACGATGGTTCTGACCATTGCCGATGTCATACCATATTATGATATGGAGGTTGCAAACCGGACCATCCTGATGCCTCTGACGACTGATTCTGCGTACCAACTCCCTTTGAATGCAGCCCTTGCCCTGAATGGTGCGGATGGGGAAGCAGTATACCTGGTAAAAATCAAAACATGGTCTTTTGATAGTGAAAAAAAAGCACTATCACTAGATGTGGAGCCGGTTGAATTTTATGAAGGATCTGTCCTCAAAAAGTTCACCACCGTGAAACAGGAGCTATCGGTTGAAAAGGTTGGGAAGGAACTGAGCACCGGATTATATCTAGAGGTTATTGAGCAACCACCCGCCAACGAACACGATTGTGTTAAGGCCTGCAAATATCTCGGACGGGGTACTATCGCATGGGTGCAGTGCCATTGTTCCTGAACTCGGCGCCAATTAGGGAACACAGTCTCAAAATGGCAACTAAATTAGAACTGCAGAAAAATGAGGGATTTACTCACGCGATACAATCCCTACTTTTAAGGATTATAAAAATGGGTCATTAAATTGATAATTTTGCCTCATTACTTAATTTGAAACCAATTATTTAAAATTCCTCCCCCTAACTCAGTCGATTTCAGGATTGTTGAACATCTTTTGCCCGTACGTAATGTTGAACTACATACTCTCACTTTTTTCTCTTGTGAGATTTCATCTCAACCAACAATCATAAATCAATGAATAAGAGGTACAATTGACCTTACCTAATGAATATTCAGAAAATTGAGAATCCGGATTCAGTTTTTCTTTCTTCGACTTTCCCTGCTCACTCGCGCATAGTTCCTCCCTCAGCCCGGTCACCACCGGGATACATGTTGCCAGAAATCGATTCCATACCTCGAGCAAACCAGAATGAGCTCTCTTTTGATATGACCGTGAAAGCTTTATCCATTCGGTATCTTCATATCTGCACACAGGTACATACGATTATGAATCTGGATATAAACCGGGGAATGCTTCTGGTACTCCTCATTATCTGCCTGGGTATCGGATCGTGTACCGCTGAAGAAAACACTGATTATATCACGTATGTCCAGGGCGGAGTAAGTTCCCTTGCAGAAGGCACCAATGGGACGATGGTTCTGACCATTGCCGATGTTATACCGTATTATAATCTGGAGGTTGTTAACCGGAATTTTCTGATGCCTCTGACGACTGATTCTATATACCAACTCCCTCTGAATGCAGCCCTCGTCCTGAATGGAGCTGATGGGGAAGCAGTATACCTGGTAAAAATCAAAACCTGGTCTTTTGATAGTGACAAAACAGTCCTGGCACTTGACGTGGAGCCGGTTGAGTTTTATGAGGGAGCAGTTCTCAAAAAGTTCACAGATGTAAAACAGGATTTATCAGCTGATAAAGTCGGGAAGGAACTGAGTACCGGATTATATCTAGAGTTTATTGAGCAACCGCCCTCCAACGATGACGATTGTATTAAATACTGCAGATCTTTCGCGGAATGGTTGCAGCGATTTTGCATGAAAGATTGTTGAACATATTTACCCGTACGTAATGTTGAAATACGTACGTTCACTTTTTCTCACGTGACTTTCCTCCTCAACCCCCAGTCCTAAACCAATGATTAAGAGGTAAAAGCGACGTTTTACTGACATATATGCAGAATTTTGAGAATCTCGATTCAGTATTTCCTTCTTCCACCTTTCCTGCTCCCTGTGCATAGCCCCATCCCCACAGTCTGATCACCACCGGGATACATGCTGCCAGAGCCTCATAATGAAAACCTCTACTCGTAAATCGGCGAACATATACCTTTCATCGCGTAATACCTTCTGTTGATACCCGAGTTTTCTGCATGGAGATACCCTACATGATCAAACCCCCTGGTTTTCCCTCCCGATAAACCGTTTTTTCATGTACCTGCAGGCCAGGCTACGCCAACACCTGATGAATGTCACTGATGACCTGTGGAGGATCTTGGTTTTTTGCAAGGATAATGAAATCACCCATACCGGTGACAGAAAATTTTGTCACCGATGTCTACAAATGCTGTATCTAATATAGCAGACAGCGATGTCAACCCGGGCATTTAACAATATTTAATCGGATAATCCACTCGCAAACTTCATACCTGTATGAAGGTACAAATGAGTATGAATCTGGACATGAACCAGGGAATGCTTCTGGCACTCCTCATAATGTGCATGGTTGTCGGATCGTGTCTCGCTGAAGAAACCCCTGGATACCTCATGTATGTTCAGGGAGGATCAAGCACCCTCACTGAAGGAACAACCGGTAATCTGACGCTGACAACAAATGATGTGATTCCTTATTATGAGATTCAGGTGGCAGACAGGACTATCCTTCTCCCCATGGAAGGGGTGTCTTCGTATGATCTCCCCCTAAACACGGCTCTAGTCCTGAATAGTGCAGACGGTGAGTTAGTATACCTCGTGAAAACCAGGTCCTGGTTATTCGATGCAGAAAAAAAGACGCTTACCCTTGAGATCCAACCCCTTGAATTTTACGAGGGTGAAAGACTGAAACGGTTTACAGAAACAGGACAGAACCTTTCCGCTGAAAAGGGCGGGAAAGAACTGAGCACCGGCCTTTACTTCGAGATAACGGGGGAAAACCCGGATAACGAGATTTGGCCTCCAAAGACAGATTGTGTCTATATGGCCAGATGGGGTAAGTGTCCACATACCATGACAGAGGACCAGTTCATTGATTATTGTCTCAAGAACTACCCAGCGGTCAAACAACAGTGCGATACATAATCGCCGCTTTTGTTTAATGCCGAAAAGTCTAATTCCCTGACATTCCGGTCGTAACATCACCGGAAGAGCTTCACTCCCGCACTCTGGCAAAAATTTAATGCCATTCAATACCTTTTTTGGTATGAAACAAACCCAAAGGGTTGAAGTTCCTCAACCTTCTCACTCCATTTCTATCGTAATCCACAATCCTGAAAATCCCCCGGATATGTATATAATCAGAAAGGGACGAGTTCTCTCTCTGAAGGATCGAACAGCCCATTATCTCCGTCAATAAGCAAAATTAATCCAAAATCAGTATCAGAGGTTCTAAACCGGGCTATCCTGATGCCGGTGATGGCTGATTTTGTATACAAACTTCCTCTCAATGCAGCCCTTGTCCTGAATGGAACTGATGGAGAAACAATGTAATCGTTAAAAATTAAAACGTGATCTTATTGCAGTGAGAAAAACGTCCTGAAACGTGACTTTGAACAGTTTCTAAATATCGACACATTCAAATAACGTGCGATAATACACATACATATGATTTTAATCCAAAAATGTTTAACAATTATCTTTTTCGTAGCATTTTTTTCTGCGATAAGTGTATGTATTGCAGAAGAAACATTAGACTATCCCATATATCTCCAGGGTGGAAAAGGAATACTATCAGATGGGGAAAATGGAACAATGGTCCTGAAAATATCTGAAATCGTGCCATACTATCAGATACGGGTTCTGGACCGAAGTTATCTCATGCCGATTCAGGATATTTCTGGTTTTGCACTTCCCTTAAATGCAGCACTGGTTATAAGTAATAATGATGGTGAAATTGTCTCTTTAGTAAAAATTTCAAACTGGTCGACTGATAAAGACAATGCAGAGATAAATCTTGTAATTAAACCACTTGAATTTTATGAAGGAACAGTATTAGATATATTCAATACAGAAAAACAGGAAATTAGCCCGGAAATCATAAAGAACAGTATGATGGTAAGCATATATGGGGAGATTCAGGAACAAATACCGGAGAATGAAATTCCCATGTGTCCATCATTTCCAAGACCAATGAACAGTAATGAATACAATAATATGAACATATATTGCCAAAAAATCTGCGGAGAGTCCTGTCCTTCATGCCAGAGTGAATGTCAAAAAAAGTGCTCCTGCTGGCCTGCTTTTGGAAACTCATACGAACAATTTAAAAAAACTCTTCCCCCCTGTTGCAAAACATAATTCCCGTAATGATACTATATAAATGAAAAATTAGCCATGATCGGGGAAAAACCATTGGACACGTCAAGCTGACTGCCCTCGATTGTGACATCCGATTTTCTATCATGGGTCTTAAGAGCAGGTCTGGTTTGTCTATGATAGATAAAGGTAATTCCTGAACAGAGTATCCACCTCCGGGATTTTATTGGCTTGCATGTGATGGTTCCCATTGGAGCTTTTCCCTCTCTCTACCGCAGGAATCTGTTCCCTCCCTATTGCGAAAAAGCTGGAACTCTCTTTTGATATGACTGTGAGGACATTATCCATTCGGTATCTTCATATCTGCACACAGGTATATACGATTATGAATCTGGACATGAACCGTGGAATGCTTCTGGCACTCCTCATTATCTGCCTGGGTATCGGATCGTGTACCGCTGAAGAAAACACTGATTATATTACGTATGTCCAGGGCGGAGTAAGTTCCTTGGCAGAAGGCACCAATGGGACGATGGTTCTGACCATTGCCGATGTTATACCGTATTATGACATGGAGGTTGTTAACCGGACTTTCCTGATGCCTCTGACGACTGATTCTGAATACCAACTTCCTCTGAATGCAGCCCTCGTCCTGAATGGAGCTGATGGAGAAGCAGTATACCTGGTAAAAATCAAAACATGGTCTTTTGATAGTGACAAAAAAGCACTAACACTTGATGTGGAGCCGGTTGAGTTTTATGAGGGAGTAACTCTCAAAAAGTTCACTGATGTAAAATGGGATTTATCTGCTGATAAAGTCGGGAAGGAATTAAGTACAGGATTATATCTTGAGATTGTGGGTGGTACACCTTCTAACGGAAACGGACATGGCCGGGTACCTCGTAAACCAGAGTTCCCTTCCTCTCTCGGTGATTGGATTAATCAAAACACGCAAGTGCCGATTCCAATTAATCCGTAAGTACTATTCAACTCCTGCTCTCACTTTTTTCTCACGTGACATTTTACCTTAACCACCAGTCATAAACCAATAGTTGAGAGGTACAAGTGACGTTACCTGACATATATGCAGAATTTTGAGAATCTCGATTCATTTTTTCCTTCTTCCACCTTTCCTGCTCACCCGAGCACAGATGCCTCCCGATATTCAGGTGCACCATCGGATACATACTGCCTGAAATCGTTTCCATACCTCGAGCAAACCAGAATGAGTTTACTTTTAATAGTGACTAAAAAGCCCTGACACTTGACGTGAAGCCGGTTGAGTTTTTTGAGGGAACGGTGCTCAAAAAATTTACCGATGAAAAACAGGATCTATCTGTTGAAACGGTTGGAATGTCACTTATTACCGGATTATATCTTGAGATTGTGGGTCAAACGCCCAGCAATGCGGCACCCTTTGAAATGCCATTTGCATTGAAAAAATGGAGGAGTGTTTTGCGTGGTGCGTGTTAGTCGTACCAGAAGGGAGTTCTCATATCATCCAAAAAAAATATTAATAGGCTCCGCTGCAGGAATCATAGCCAACACATTGCAACCGCTTCAGATTTTCCTCTTCTGCTCTGCGGTTCCACTCCGCCTGCCTCCGAATCTGGCAATTTGAATCACAGTTATTGTAATAATGAATTGAACCAAGATTCGCAAATGATTTCCAAACATGAGTATTTGCAACACCGGCTATTTGGAGTTTTCCGGCTGCAACTTCTGAAATTTCCAGGAGAGATTCGTAATCGTCTCCCATGGTGAAAAAAGACTCATATACATTACCTACTCCGAATGCGAACAAATATCCTCGAAGGGGAGCGTCCTTGGTGTCAGGATCATCCGGAGCAGTATACCGGTACGCGACACTTACCTCTCCAACCTCTGGCTCTTCTTGTTTGCCCGTAACCCATGTGGATACCTCTGAATATGTAGCATTAAGGCCCTTTATGAGCATCTCCTCAGTTACCGGTTTTGAGTAAATAAGAATCTGATGCTCAACTGATATGTTGCCACTATCTACAGTCTTGGTCACCCATTCATTGCCTTGTATGACTGGACAGAAATCGTCGGTGCACGATGTATTATGGAAAATTCCTGAAATGGGAGGGCAATATCATAACCTGCCGGAAGATCCGATGCTGCCAGAGAAAGATCTGATAGATTGGTTGCACTGGTTGAATCAGCAAAACCCACACTGATGTGCAGAAAACAGATGAAGAGAGAGACTATTAAGGGAAAGAACATCCGATTCATGATATGTAAATCATCCTTATATCTGCTCCCGGATTAACTTATGGGTCATAGAATGGGATATAATGACACTATCCATGTAACTGATATATTATTCCTTCATGAATAATGGTTGTTATGATTCTGACACATACTGAATAATTACCGTAATACTAGGCCATCTTTCCCTGCCTGGAAGATTGAAAAAGAAATAGGGTGGTTAATATTGGATTATTAACGCAATAACCTGATCCTTAGCATTTAGGTTTTTTCATATTCCATTTCAGGTTGATGGTTAGAATGTGGAAGAGGCATTCTTAGAGGCTTCCAGACCGGATTTCCTGATTCATAGCTTTTCTGAAGTTTCCCCGCTGCAACCTCTGCAATCTCCTTCAGGTCATCATACGTCCCACCGGTTGACTTGAATGTCTCATATACATCGCCAGTCCCAAAGACAATGACATAACCAGTAAGTGCTGGGTCCTTTGGGCCGATAGTTTCAGGGACGGTGTAGTTAAATGCAACACTCTCATTTCCTATATCAGGATCGGCCAGGTCTCCGATGTTCCAGGTAGAGAGTTCAGGATATGACTCGTTGAAGACCTGAACAAGAAGTTCTTTTGTGACTGGTTGAGAGTATACCAGGATTTCCTGATTAACAGAGATGTTTCCGGATTCCGCGGTCTTTGATATGGAGAAACTGCCACCCGTAACGACACAGAAATCCCCGTCACATTTAATTTCGTCTTCAAACGAAGAGAATGGGAGATCTATGACATACCCTGCAGGAAGATCTGATGCCTCAAGTGAGAGGACGGCGATGTCTGTTTCACCCGTTGTTTCTGCAATACACCCACCGATCAGGAAAAGACCGGTGACAAGAGAGACCATGAAAGAAAGTACTATCCGTTTCATCTGGATACACCACTCTTTGAATTGGATATGGCACCGGATAAATACGAGGGTAGGAGAAAAGATCGCAAATCCAATTATTTCATCTAAAAATTAAATTATATCTTTAATTAGTTAAAGTCGTACCCTGATTTTCCAAACCTGATTTCCTGATTCATAGATTTTCTGAAGTTTCCCCGCTGCAACCTCTGCAATCTCCTTCAGGTCATCATATGTCCCACCGGTTGACTTGAATACTTCATACACATCTCCATTCCCAAAGATAATGACAAATCCGGTCAGAGGAGAGTTCTTCGGGCCGATAGTTTCAGGTACCGTGTAGTTAAATGCAACGCTCTCATTTTCGATTTCAGGAGCAACCAGTTCCCCGATGTTCCAGGTAGAGAGTTCAGGATATGACTCGTTGAAGACCTGAACAAGAAGTTCTTTTGTGACTGGTTGAGAGTATACCAGAATTTCCTGGTCAACAGAGATGTTTCCGGATTCCGTGGTCTTTGATGCGGAGAAACTGCCACCCGTAACGACACAGAAATCCCCGTCACATTCAATCTCGTCTTCAAACGGAGAGAATGGGAGATCTATGACATACCCTGCAGGAAGATCAGATGCCTCAAGTGAAAGGACTGCAATATCTGTTTCACCCGGTGTTTCTGCAATACACCCACCGATCAGAAAAAGACCGGCGACAAGAGAGACCATGAGAGAAAGTACTATCCGTTTCATCTGGATACACCAATAGGAACATTATCGACATATATGATAAGTGTTCTTATGGTACAAAAAAGGAGTTTTATATAACTTTTCCAGCTTTGAATCCATACAGACCAATAATTACCAGAAGAACACCAACTATGGATGATATATAATCAAAGATTCCGGGTTGGTTCATGATCTGTGGAATTCCGGTCAGTACCAGAATAATACCGACAATCACTAAAATTGCATTAGTTATTTTTTGATCCATGATGAATCATATGAGTGCTTTCGGTATTAAGGTTACTGGAGGGAAAATCCTATTATCTTTTATAATATCTATCTATCATCACTAATGGAAATCATTTCACAAAGGGGAAATAAGACAATGGAAACATTATGAATCAGGAGATAATGTCGAATATTTAAAAAAACAGAATTGGATTCACTCTTGGGAAAAAGAGAAAATATTCTAAATTTGTCGAATTGATATCAATACTTTTGTGAATGATCGGTAAAAAATTAAATTTACTGATATTCCCGGGGTATAATCTCATTCCAGGTCTTTTCCCTGATTACCTCTCCATTCTCTTTTAAAACCCTGATAAGGGTCAGGTTGAAATCTTCCTCATCGGATGTCAGGGTATATACATCGGTAAGATTCAGGACTCTGTTCCCCATGGTCACGGTATCGATTCTTTCTCCGGTGTACGTCGCATGGGCCGGGTCATGGTCATTCACCTGCCAGGTATTATTCTCAACATAATGATACACCGTCGTGTTAATGCTGAACCGGTAATCAGTCCCCCAGGATGATACTGCTTCCCCTGATGTTTCATTATAATATATGGGATATTCATGGAGATCTCCCGGAAGAACAGTGTATCCTCCTCTGTTATCTATGGGTCCTGGTTCAGGAAGACTGCAGGTATCAGTCAATATATTTTTTTCAACAACCGGAAGGTACATTGAGGTATCATTCCCGAAATACAGGGTAGTATTCCCCGGATATGGTGTTGGCCATCCCATTGGGAACTGTGAATTACTGACTGCAACCCGGATGGAATGACCCGGCTTAAAAGTCCAGGTTGTATAATGAATATCTGCAGACAAAACCGTCGGAGTATCAGGCTCCAGTGGTTTTGGGTCAGGGTTATCAAACTGATGTGACGGATTAATCAGCGTCCCGCTTACCAGTGAAACCTTCCCGTCAGGCCAGAGATCTTCGAGCCTTACGGTCCAGTAATACCGGGGTGCATCAGCCGAGATATTGAGTGTGATACGTGGGTTTCCGATAATCTCCACCGGTTCTTTCAGCGTCTCTGAATCAAACCACATTCCATACCTATCATCATCTGCCATATCCCCGGTTAATTCTCCCCACCAGTCCTGGATTCCAATCGCAGAACCTGCACGATAGGGAAGAGATTCAAATGAATTTCCTGTTGACAGGGTTGCATCAAGCCTGTGTTTTTCAGTTGGGAAAAACTGATGCATCCCTATTCCTTCAACCGGCCAGTCCCCACACCGCCATTCTCCCGGGACTATTTGGGGATCTGTTGTTGGGGGGACTGCATCCCGAACAAACACCATGAACCGTGGTTCATCCAGGATACCGGTATCAATTCCTTTCAGCCAGTAATCCCACCACCTGACTGCCTTTTCCTGCCATTCGTAATTTGGGCCAATATTCTTATCGTTAGGCCAGATATGATTCCATGGGCCGATATCTGCTTTCACTGGAGCGTCTGATGAATTCATTATCCGTGGGATAGTATCCCGGTATCCATCCAGTAGTCCACCGATAAGGTAGACCGGAACGGTCAGGTCTGGTTTGTACCTGATAGATTCGTCTGTCCAGAGAGAAGATTCTGGTGTCTGATTCCGTTTCCATAAGAAAATCCAGGGCTCCTGGTCAAACCGGTCGGAGATATATTCCGGAGTAATAAGATACTGGTCAGGAGCGGGGAGAGCATTATCAGTAACAATCTCAGGTTCATAGGTATCCAAATGGAATACCCCGTCAATGTAGTGAATATCGTTATAATAGAGGTCATCTGATGCATGAGCGACAATGATTGCTTTTAATGCAGGAGGTTTCCTGGCTGCAAGCATCAGTGAATTAAACCCTGCCCACGATTTACCAAACATGCCAACCTTTCCATTTGACCAGGATGCCCTGGAGAGCTGATCAATAATCTCCTCTCCATCAGATAACTCCGCTTCTGAATATTCTGAAATCGGAACCGAACCATTGCTGGTGCCTGTCCCCCGGACATCGACCCGTGTATAGACATACCCTCGTTTCGCAAAATATGCTCCTTTCTGATAATCGACATTGTAAAACATGTCATCTTTACGGTATGGGAGCATTTCAAGAAGGACCGGAAATTTTTCTTTTTGTTCCATTGCAACCGGTTTGATATAGGTTACGGAAAGATTCACTCCGTCATTCATGGTGAGCCAGTCTTTTTCAATAGAGATATTGTACATCGGCTGAGATGAAAGCTGATAACTGTCTAATGATGTATTTTCATCTCCGAATACAGGAGATGCACATAATATCCAGCAAATGAGCAGAAAATAACAGAATAATGTAACCTGATGTTTCCAGTATTTCATAAGGATACAAGGATGTCCTTGGTTTTAATTCCAGCGATGTTCTGGGGAAATCATAATCCGGAGATTTTTTTAAAAATTAAAAAGGAAGCAAAAAAAGAGGCGATATTTTATCCACTTATGGGTATCTCAATCGGAGCAGAATAAGCAAGTCGTGGATCTGCAAATATCTTCTCCCGCAATATTGGTATAGGATACTGGCCTAGTGAAAGTAGTTTATCATTATATTCACGGTATGAGAAGGGAAACCCCCTCTCTTCTAATGCAGCCTTGTAATCATCGCGTAACCGAAGGAGTTCCATACTGCCAATTGAGTAAAGGCTATAGTCAGGCTCATAAGCAGCCCTCAAAGTAAGACTTTTTGCGTAATCAGGAGTTATGTAGGAATTATTCATGATGAATTGTTCAGCTTCGGCACTATCCATCTTGTTAAGATGCAACTGGATTGTTGCATAGGCTCCTGCAAGTCGGTAAATCTTATCTGAAAGTTGTCCCAATTGGTATTTTTTATAATCAATCGATCCGTCACTTGGGGTGAATCCCGCATCTTTTACCATCTGCTCACAATATACGGCCCATCCCTCAATATAACTAAAGGGAGCAAAGATATTTGAAATCGCCACCTGAGAGAGATTTCCCGTATCAACAGAGTTCTTTTTTACTTGTTTTAGGGTATATCCCTGGATGAAATGTCCCGGGTATGCTTCGTGGGAAGAAGTTGACCACATCTCTGCGGTTACAAAATTCTTTAAAAATTCATTACATTCATCATCAAAAAGGATTCCCCGGGGTTCAGAAACATAATAAACCGCCGGTGGTGCAGGTTTTGTCTCAAAAGGACCAGTAGACCAGGCAGTTGCCATCCAGTACAGCATGAATGGTGGTGAAGCATGGACACGGATCTCCTCATCGTTTGGAATGGAGATTACATCTTTTTCACGAAGAAACTTTTTTATTTCATCGACCTGACCCTGAATCGTCGTGACAAGTTCTCCTGGTGCAGGGTGTTCTGCTTCAATATCTTCCCAGACTTGGCGTGGATCAGTGTCCGGATCTATCTCATGTGCGATGGCATTAAATTCGGCTTGCTTTTCACTCAATTCGGCTAGAAGATCTACAGTTATCTGATCAAAAGGGTTTTCTTCCGGGAGAATAAGCCCTTCTTTGAGAGTGAATCGTTTTTTAAGTCTCTCTTCCCCCAGGGCAAAAGTTGGTTTTTCTCCGGGTGCTGTTTCTAATTCTTTGAGATGGGCGATCAGGCGGCCGATGGCGTCATTTGCAGTCCGGATCTTCTCATCCAATAATGAGTCTGCCTGTGTCCCGTCAGACAGGTTAGCCCCTGCAAAATACTCCCTGATATCAACATCAAGGAAAGATTGTGTATCTTCAAGACTTGAAATTCCATAATCAAGAAGTTCTGGAGATACAGCCTGCATGTACATGATTGCATTATCCATGAGAGGGGGGATAGTGTCAAGTTGGGTAAATACTGTCATAAGCCTCGTATCCCTCGTCGTCCCCTGGTAATCAAAGAGAATCTGGAATAACAGCCCTACTTGGATGATGTCTGAATAATAGTATGGATTTTTCGTATAGGTCTTTGTCTCTTCCAAATCATCACGACGGAATGCAATATGATCAGAGATTCGATCATAATCTATCTGAAGATATGGAGATAGGTTATTCCGTGATATATCAGACAACGACTGCTCAAATATCAGAAGGGATTCATATTCCATTTCCAGTGACTCCGGACTCATATTATCAAGCCCGGCAGCATCATAGGTGTGCACCCCTGCTTCAGGGCCACGAATGGGATGAAAACGGTAAAACGTATCCACATAGTTATTCACAAGATCAATGAACTCCTTATCTGGTAATATGGATGATTCTGAAAGATTGTTATCATATGTGGCTGAAACAGGTAACATGCAGATAAACCCGATACAGAGTAGCAGAAAAAAAAGAACTTTGTGATGTAATTTTTTAAATTGAATTGAAATCCCTGATTCCGGGGATGAAATTTTATAATTTTTTTCTAATTGACCACTCATTTGAATCTCCTGAGATTCGTAGATTTGTTGTTATGGTTGATATTGATATTTGTATCTATACAAGATAACTTAAGGGCAACAAAAAAATTGTGACGTATTTTCTTTAAAATATAGATCATGAATTAACGTCCTGTCGGCTATGGGAAAAAAAATGTGATTACTTTGAGATGATTTCGGTTTATGCAGTACCAACACTGATAGTGAAAAACAGGATTGATACCTGAATAAATTTGGAAAAAATATTATCCAAACCCACTCTGGTAGGTTCCGTTCTGACTGCAATAGAGCCAGTAACCCATGTATGGATGGACAGGCCGTTCATCGCTCTGGTTTCCAGTCCCACCCCTGATAATTGACTCCTCGTATTGCTGGGTGATGGGATCATAACCGACGGCATATGACCAGCCATCCATAAGGGTGTGGAAGGTCTCGTTTGCCGATAGATCCTGCTCGGTCCAGTCACCAACCGACGACCATCCTGCACTGATATTTCTGCTGGCACCAAGGACAGGCTCAGCAAATTTCACCGGAACCTTCATTTGAGCTACAGAATAGAGCCAGTATCCCTGAAGCGGGGTGATGAGATCAGAGGCAGCAAGGGTCCGGTATCCTGCAGTTTCATTCTGGTACATCAGAATTGAGTGACCAGAGGAGTTTACACCGGCAAATATCTGTGCGGTGTCTGAACCGGTTGCGAGGTGTCGGGGTACAGAGACATGATTCCAGCCGGACTGTAATGGGATAGCATCAGACTTCTGAAGTGATTTCAGGGCTTTATCAAGATTAACCCGTCCCCCGGTTACTACCTTTCCATTCAGGAAAGAGAGGGGATCTACAGAACTCATAATGATCTGTTTTATCTCCGGTGCAGTGAGTCCGGGCTCCATACCCTTCATTAAGCCGGCCATACCGGCAACCATCGGAGTAGCCATGGAAGTTCCATTCAAATACGTATAGCCGGGAGTACTCACTGATCCCCGGTCTCCAACCCTGATATTCCGGATTGAAAAATCAATTGAACCCGTATCTGTAGTAATATACCAGGACACCCTGAACTTCATCTGATTTCCTTGTACTATTGAATCAAATGGGGCAAAGTGCTGTGTCCAGTTCATCTCCTTTAATCCACCATTACTATCCTGCAGAATTTCCCAATGATACCCGTCAGTAGAATACTCAATCCGCTGTTTTCCAAGAATGAGTCCTTTCGTATCCCAGATCAGGTTCGGGCCAGTTATCTGGGTGATAAATGATGAATTACATTCGATAACCAATGACGTATTCTTCATTCCGGTTGGGATTACTCCATGAAGACAGGGAAGTTCACCAGGCATCTCTGGCGACATCTGTGACCAGTTCCCCTGCAGGGTCAGGTTTCCAGAGGAAAAGTATGGATCTTCCCAGATTGTTTCCCAGGAGTAGGTTGATGGAAATGTACTATAGATAAATGACCCGGGGGCAGCAACATGGATTGTTGCATTCCCATAATTAGAAAATGATGAGAGTTCATCAAATAATTGAGTTCTCTTCTGCATCTGCCACACAAACAAAAAAAGGGCAAAACCTTCCAAAGAACGAATGAGAACCGGTAATCCGGATCCTGTTAAATATTAAAAGGAGATATTTAGATTATTTATGTCATTTTCCCGGCATTGATATGCCTGTTCTTCTCATAACTTGCATTCCCGGGCTGAAGTGCAAGGGCGTTTTCATAACACCGGGCAGCTTCATTATACAGGCCCAGTTTTGTCAGACATATCCCGTATGCATTCCATGCCCGGTGATGGGACTGGTCAGATTCAACAATTTCATGGAATATTTCTGCTGCATCTTTCCATGCACCTGCCTTGTATTGTGCCATCGCCTGCCCATACTTGTCATCTGAACCAATCTCATTCAATTCAAGGGTTGCTTTCTGATCATATTCTGCGGGTTTCATCACTTCTTCTGGTTTCACTGGTTTTTTAGACCGCCCGATCTGAGGTCCTGCATTCTTTCTTCGTTTCATAACAAAAAATACAACAAGCCCGCCGATCACAATCCCGGCAACTAATCCACCGATGTTAGATTCTGATCCCGCCGGAATAATACCTGTATCTGAACTTGCCATCAGTTCTTCCATATTGCCCATATCCAGGAATGACGAGACAGAGGAGATATCAATAGGGGTTTCTGTAGAGATGATTCTCCCATCTCCATCCTTGAAACTGGAGATGATAGTCTCTGCTGTGGCATTCGGTGAGGGTTTGAAAGTTACCTGGAAACTTGCAAATTCTGATGGCTTGAGGAGACCGACTCCATATAATTTATATGGGTATACTGCCTCTGCCGGGTCCTTTACTGAAATAACCACCGCATTTGCGGACTCAAGACCTGCATTTGTCACATCACCTTTCACACTTACATATCCCGCACCCGGACTGACCTCGATATTTGAAACAAAGAGATCAGCCTGTTTTTTGCTCACTCCCTGAGTGATGGGAAGAGTGGAGAGTGCCGTGTGCTCATTTACCCCGTTCTTATAAAACAGGGTGAAATTGATCGGTTCGTTTCCATGAGGAGTGATATTAAAGGGGATAAATACCGGGATATTAGGTTCCAGCATCCCGATAAAACTCGAAGTGGGGAGAATTTCATGAGCGGAGAATTGGGGAGTAACCATGACACTGGTAACCGGATTATCACGGGGGTTCATCACCGTTAAGACAATCTGACCCCTTTTTCCCTCTACCCATGCATCAGGTTTAGACTGAATGGAAAGAATAACCGGAGTGTCCTGAATCTGGACAGGGAATGGGTACCGGAGGAAATGAGCACCCCGGAATGAGGCAGAAAAGACCGGGTAGTATATTCCGGGTTTGATACCTGCTTTGAGGGTAAAAGTCAGTGGGAGCTGGTTACCAGGTCCGATAGTCCCGACTTTATTGTACCGGTCGGTCAGTATTTTCAGATCTTTTGAAATTACTGCAGCATCAGAGATTGCAACAGGAAAATCCTTGCCGGTATTTTCCATGACCAGGGTGACCGTTGCAACATCCTCCGGCATGAGGATGAGGGGATCGAGGGTTACATTTGCAACCTGAATGTGGGCGGCAGCATATGTATTCAGAAGATATGGATCGATCTCTCCGGATGTGCTCCCAGAATTATCTGCAAACACCATCCCTTCCGTGCCAAAAGTGCCGGCACCAAAAAGCATGAGATATATTCCGGTCATCAGAAAGAGAAAAGATAGTGCAAGCCGATTCCAGGTGCAATGATTCCTACCCTCTTTTTTCATGTATTCCTCCTGCTTCGTGTCTGCATATATTGTGTCCACAGACATATGCTATCCATAATAACGCCTGATCCATCATACACATAATGATTATTCATATCTCAACGCCTCAATCGGGTTTAATCGTGATGCTTTCCATGCCGGATAGAGTCCTGACAAAAGACTTATGCCAATGCCAAAACTCATTGCATACGGGACCTGCATCAGGGTTGCAGGAGCAAAAAAGAAATGCAGACCTGATATCATGGATGCCTGCAGGTATCCCAGACCCACACTAATTATTCCACCGATTGCAGACCCCACAATACCAAGAAATGCTGATTCGTAGATAAACATACTTAAAATTGCTCCCCTTCTGGTTCCAATCGAACGTAAAACCCCTATCTCCCGGTACCGCTCCATAACGGACATGACCATGACATTAAATATGGACACTCCTGCAACGATGAGAGATATTCCTGCGATTGCAGTTGTAGTTGCGGCTTTTTGTTCCATGCTCTGAAGATACTGATCCCGGTACTGGTTAAAATCATCAATATTTATCTCCTGAGCCCTGATGTTCAGTTCGTTATTCACTTCTTTTATTGTTTCATTCATTTCAGAGATATCAGATAGTTTTACAAGAACCTGATTATACCCCTTAAATCCGATATGATCACGTAACCAGGGTTCATAGGGGACGATAGCATAGTTCACCAGAAGATCCCACCGGGTATATGGCTCTAATATCCCCACTACCCTGACTGGCGTATTTGACTCCTCATTCTCTTCCCCATTCTTTTTTGTTATCGTGAGCATAGACCCGATCTTCAGGTTATTGGTCATGGCAACATCAGATCCAATGGCGACTTCAGATCCTGAACGGGGCATCATACCGGACGAAATCCCGATGATCCGGGTCAGATCCTGAGATCGGATACCAATTAGTGAAGCACTGATATATTCATTCCTTGTTTTAATCTGGTCTTCATAATCTGAATAGACAGGGATAACCAGATGTCCGGGAGCGGCCTGACGGATAAGGAATACCTGCCGCTCAGTAATTACCGTGTCTCTCCCTTGTTTCATTGCATATTCTGAATTCGTGGTTATAGTAAAACTGTCATATGCTTTATATTGCTCTGAAATTGACATCAGTTCCATATTCTGGGTAATTCCCATGTATCCGATGGCAAGGACACCAATAACAATCCCGATAACCGCAAGAAGCGAGCGTAACCAGTGGAGACGGAGGTTTTTGGCTGCAAAACTCATTATCAGAAGCTGACTGGTCATGTGTCCTCCTCAACTCTTCCATCCACGATACGGATCACCCTGTCTGCATACTCAGCGGTTCGTGGATCATGAGTAACCATGACGATGGTCCGGCCCTCATGATGAGAAAGATAGGAGAGCAGCTCCATAATAGAGGTTCCGGTCCTGGTATCCAGGTTTCCGGTCGGTTCATCACAGAGGATAATCGGGGGATCATTAACCAGGGACCTGGCGATGGCAACCCGTTGTTGCTGGCCTCCGGATAACTGATTCGGGCGGTGATGCCAGTACTCTTTTTCAAGCCCGACCGACTGCAGGGCCTCTGCTGCCCGTGAAAAATCACCGGACCGGCCGGTCCTGACCACATAGGGGTAATGAACGTTTTTTAGTGCAGAAAACAGGGGAAACAGGTTGAAATACTGAAAAATAAAGCCAATGGTATGAAGCCTGAGATCTGTCAGCTGGTTATCACTCATATTTCGGGTATTCTGTCCGGATATCCAGATCTCTCCGGAATTTGGAACATCCAGGCATCCCATCATGTTTAGAAGGGTGGATT
>Ga0351897_1001_pt1 | contig 124571 bp, 116 predicted proteins | sample BONcelHT113001C4_FD_206876 | JGI IMG/M metagenome (GOLD analysis project Ga0351897, IMG submission 206876) | Enriched cells from coal bed in the Powder River Basin, Montana, United States - BONCAT cells T11 rep1 HSBNCT.T11.300.1.C4 ... | reverse complement strand
TGGATGAGCTGGGTTTTTGGAACCCCTGCAACCATGTCTGGGATAACGTCTGTTTTTCCTCTGACAATCGCCCGGAGAGCAGAGAGAACCGCATAATCTCCCCCCTGCTCTATTTTTACAAACTCGTCTGCAATCTCGGCAGTTGGTGTTTTTCTGACATCAACAACAATAACCTTTCTTCCTCGGAAAGAGTTCTGAATGAAGAATGCATCTGCATGGGTAGTATAGCGACTCATATGCCGGGGATGCGCTTCTATCGGATTTGCTCCCCAGTAAATGATGGTGTCTGCACGGTTTTTCACTTGTCCTAGTGTGCACCCGGGATGACCTACTTCCTGAATTGCAAGAATGGAGGGTCCATGACATACGGTACTGGTGCTGTCAATAACACCGGAAATGAGTTCAGCAATATGAGCACCAAGTGCCTGTGTCTCGGTTGCTGAACTGGACCAGCCGTAGAGAAGTGGCCGGTCTGCATCTGCAAGCACCCCGACCGTGTATTCGATTGCTTCATCATACGAGATGTCTTTCCATCCGTTTCCATCACGCATAATGGGGCTCTTCAGCCTGAAGTCCCGATCTTCTAAGAATTTATGTGCACCAAGAGTGCAGGCGTTTTCAACACCGGTGATAACACCGTTTTCAATCTCTAATGCAATATCGTCACATAGACATCCGCAGAACGGACAGATTGCATTCTTAACCTGCATAAGGCACCCCGCCAAGTAGCCGCATAAGTTCACTTACAGGTAGTACTTTCTGATCGTCTGGCTCTATATCTGCGTTTATCTGTTTGAAGTCCGGCATTCCGGTGCTGTGAGTCCCCCCGGAGACAAGATAATTAGCGTATGGGCCAAGAGGGAGGAATGCTGTTCCTTCTTCAATCGTTCCATCTTCAAGCACCCGGAGCGTGAGCGACACTCCGTCTGCATGTGCCCGTACATATTCACCGCCTTCAATCCCAAGTTTCATCAGATCAACCGGATTCATCCTGATGAGAGACGCCTCATTGATGTATTCGGGTGAATTCTTCCGATCTACATGCGATCCCTGTCCAACGGTGCGACCGGTGTTTATTATAAATCTCATGACTCCACCAGTTGTAACGGCTCAAGGACACGTGCAACCATAATCGAACCAGTTGGGCATTGTTCTTCGCAGGTTTTACATCCGGTGCACTTATCCTCATGTAAAACAGTCATGAGGCCTTTGTCTACCCGCATAATCACGTCATCAGATGAAGATGTTCCTTTTGCTGCAAGTGATGGATCAATTTCTTTGTTCACCGGGCAGGCAACCGAACAATTGCCGCAGCCCATGCAGGTTACCGGATTTACCTGAATGTGAAATGTGAACTGCATATAGGTCTCATCATGAACGTTCATTGCGTGAACCCGTCCTGCTTCAAGGACCAGTTCAGGGCAGATTTCTACACAAAGACCACATCTGATGCAGTGTCCGTCATGGATAACTGGTGCCCACCCACCGTTTTCATCATTTTTCATTACTTCTATGGCACCTGGTGACGGGCAGATCATCATACACTGAAAGCAGTGTGTACATTCTTTTCCGGTCAGATGCGGTGTGCCCCTGAAGTATGATGGTGACTCTAATGGTGCTGTTTTTGCATTCAGAAAATTATGTGCCCAATCCTTTGTCAGCATCTGTTTGATGTACGCTGATACTGATGTCATGATCACCGCTCCGTGCAGGCAATACAGGGATCGGCACTTATGTAAGTAGCACTCACATCAGCAATCGAGTAGGATTCAGGTATCATATAATGGACACACGCCTCGATATTCATAATTGAAGGGGTTTGAATATATATCTCCTGAATTCTTCCAAAGCTGTCTGCCTTGATATGATAGGTTAGTTCGCCACGTGGTGCTTCACCGGCATAGACGATGGATCCCTTTTTCATGACACCTCCACCTCTGATAAGTCCCTGCGGAAGAGTGGTTATTGCTGCTTTGATAAGTGATACTGACTGGAGTACTTCATCAAACCTAATCATAATCCGCGCGTGGTTATCTCCACCGGTTCTGACAATTGGGTGGAAGTTTAACTTCTGATAGGTTGGATGGTTGCTTCGGACGTCATACTCAATACCGCTTGCTCTTGCTGTTGGTCCGACTGCATGCCCTTCGAGTGCCTGCTCAGATGTGAGCGTTCCAACTCCGACACTCCTGAGCGCAATAAGCGGCCCTTCATCAAACATCTGCATATACCGCCGGATTTCGCTCTCAACTTTGTCAAGGGCAATTACCATATCTGTTTTATCCTCATCGAGAAGATCAAATCTGACTCCTCCGGGAACCATATATGAACAGGTCACTCTTGCTCCGGTGAGTTTTTCAAGCAGATCCATCACTGTTTCCCGTGTGTTAAGCAGATACATACCAAGCGTCTCATGCTCAATGGTATAACAGTATGAGAAGTTTGCAATCAGATGACTTGCGATTCTGTCAAGTTCATTTGCTACCACCCGCAGATATGCAGCCCTATCTGGAACTTCAATATCTGACATCTTTTCCATGGCTTCGATGAAGACCATATTGTGGATTACCGAGCAGATACCACACACCCGTTCTGCAAGAAACATAACTTCCTGCCAGGGCCTTCCTTTCATAATCCGTTCAATACCCTTTTTCATGTAGCCAAGTTCCATCTCTGCTTTTACCACTCGCTCGCCGATGGTTTCGCATTTAAGACGGCATGGCTCTTTCCACACCGGGTGCATTGGGCCGAGAGGGATTGAGACGTCTACGGTTTTTTTCATCGTTTCGTCTCCCAGTCTTTGAATATCAGATCTCTGACCGAAAGAATGGCAGAAATTATTTCAGTTGGTCGTGGCGGGCATCCCGGCACTTCTGCTGCTACGGGAATGTGTTTTCGAACCGGGGGATTTGTCAGGGATTGCGGCCGGTTAAATACACAACCACTGATTGCACAGTTCCCTATAGCAACAGCGGCTTTTGGTTCAGGCATTTTATCCCAGATCATCTTTAATTTGTCTTCCCACTGAGGAGTCACTCCACCGATTACAAGCAGTACATCTGCTTCACGGGGATTATTATGCACATAAATTCCGTATTGCTCAAGATCATACCGGGGCGCTAAACAGGCGAGCACTTCAATGTCACATCCGTTGCAAGACCCGGTATCCACATAGCAGACATGAATTGAGCGGGATCTAACGAGGTTTTTTACCGATTGCAGCAGGGTCATAAGAAGATCTCCTCTGCAATGTATTGCTTTGCTGCAGTTATTGCATCAGGTTCATAAAAACCATCAAGAATCTGCTTTTTCGCCCGGATGCATGCTTCATTCATTATCTCTTCTGGAATGATTGGGATAAACCGGGTATAAAGTTCGTATCCAAGTGCTTTTTTTATCTCATCTGGTTCATCGCACTTTAGTGCAGTATCATACCTCGGTGCTAGTGATTCAAGGGTTATCATATCAAGGGTTGAAATAAGATGTTTTCGAAGTTGGTGTGGCTGGATCCTCAGATCCTCAGCCATCGCAAGAACCACTCTGGCATGGTATACTCCTTTCAGGATGGCAAATTTCATTGCCGTCAGATCCCGTTCGTACGCAAGCGTGGTCATATTACTCCTCCGGCTCTGAGCAGAGCATAGAGTGAAAAGAGCAGAATACATGACCATATAAGGATTATTTCACCATTATGGAGCTCATGTGTATCTGATTTGAATGAAAGGGTGGTCAGAGTGCCAAGGATTGCGATTCCGCCAAGTGCTTCCCAGATTACTGGTGGCTGCTCAAGGGTTTGAATGATAAATATAAGTGCATAAAACCCACTGGCAGCGAGGAGCGTATTTCTGATAAGGCTCATAGACTCACTCCGATAATGAAGATATAGATAATGAGAATACCACTCACCACAGCCTGAAATGCAACCGTATCATAAGGGGAGAGCATCGGAGTAAACGCACAGACAAATGACAGTGAAAGCAGTACTATAAGCATTGCAATCAGCATCAGCCACCAGGGGAGGGCTCCGAAAAATATCAGAACAAATGCCCAGATGAGGACAAAGGTTTTCATTGCAAATGCAACATCAAGCCCTGCACGGTAGATACCGAAATGCTCCGTCAAAACACCTGATACAATCTCTTTTGCTTTGGTTATTGAAAACGGACCATAGTGCATCTTTGAGAGGATGACCAGGTACATCGCAAATGCCAGGGGAAGAGCCGGAATGATGAGCCAGCCGTGAACCTGCTGCCATGCAACAATTTCGTTTATATTCAGCGTCCTGGTTATCAGATAGATCCCACCGATCGTTGCGAAGAGAGGAATCTCTGATGCTGCAGACATGACTGACCGTATGGCCCCGAATTTACCATATGGCGATCCAGAAGAAAGACCAAGCCCGTGCTCTACAATTTTATGAAGCATAAACACAGCAAAGAGCATCAGAAGGCTTCCTCCGTACCCGACAATGACAATTGCTCCGGTCCAGATGGCCAGTTCAACTGCTACGATGAATACAAAGAGCGGGTTACTTGCTGTTTTTGGAATCCATGTTTCTTTAAACGAAAATTTCAGGGTGTGCAGAATTTCCTGCCAGACCGGCGGTCCAGGCCTTCCCTGAACTCGTGCAATGACTTTTCGGTGAATGCCATGAAAAAGCAGTCCTATAATGGTTCCTGCAGCAATCAGTTCAATCATGTCAGTACCCCATGAACGGAAGGTCTTCGTCCTCTTCTGATGCTTTCCACCATGAGAATAATGAGAGGATAAATCCCGGGAAAATAATTATGAACAGGAGTGGGAATATCCATGCCGGTTGCAGTCCACTCATTTCACCTGCGATAAGCAGGATGACACATAAGGTGAAGAGCCTCATCAGATTTTTACTGGTATGTTTATCCATTCCTTACACCGTCAGAACAATTTCAACAACCCGCAGAAAGATGAGCAGCGAGCTGACGTGGATCATGAGAACATATGGCGCTCCTGGCGCCCTGATCATCTCTGATTTTCCGATATAGAATGGAGCCATTCCTTCACCAAAGACACCGAATACAAGGAATATTTTTGCTGCAATCGGGACAAGGTTTTTTCCAGCCAATGCCCATATCGAAAGAGTTCCCGTCGTCGCAAGTGCTATTGCTGCTCCTCCGAAGAGGAAGACTGTAGCAACCATTGCAACGATTCCGTAGTGGAATGCGGCGTTTAATATGTGCCGGTTATCTGTAGCTGCAACGATGCCGATGTTGGTTATTCCTACAAGAGCGGTAAAGAGGGCATAGTTGAAGATATCACCTGATACCATGGCTCCAAGCGTGGCAAGACCACATGCAATGGCCATGAACCGCTGAAATTTAAGGTCGCTGATATTGATCTCTTTCTCAAAAAATCCGTCTGTCCCAAAAACGATGGTTGCTTGTTTTTCCGGTTTTGTGATTATTGCAATTATGATAAAAATAGCTGCGAAAATGAAGAGTGAGCAGGTATAAAGACTGAAGTACGGGACGATATCCCCGAATTCAAGGGTGTACAGGTGCTCTCCTTCAATGGGAAGTCCAAACATTGTGCTCATGACTGCTCCTCCTGATAATTCTCCCGCATGGTTCCGATAAGGGACATTTTTGTGGTGACTTTCAGCAGGATTGCCCCTCCTGATATCATTACTGCTATGAACCAGTACTGAGGCAGGATCATAAAGATGAAGAAGGCAATTATCCAGAATGCCCAGGCATACCCTGAAAGCGTTTCAAGCAGCTCAAATCGTTCCGAATGGCCAATGCACATGAAGTAAAATACCACTCCGAGACCTGCAACAGCGCCGCCTGAAAAACCGGAAAGAATTATTCCATACACGACCAGAATAAAGGAGATGATAGGAGGGGCGGTCTTCATCACCTCAATCTGGATGGGTTTGTGTGTGCGGACAAACCGTCGCTCTTTTCGGATATAAATTTCTGCAAGTGCAATGAGCTCAGAAATACCTACTACCAGGCCGGGAAGGATCAGTGCCTCTGCAAGGTCGGTTGCGACAAGGGCAATGATAACAAGGCCAATGATCTCGATGAGATCTACAAGCAGGAGTTTATGCACATCATCCCGCTCACGCATCAGGGCCCAGAATGAGATAGTAACACAAACTAGCGCTGCTGCCAGCCCTATCTGATAGAACTGCATCAGTTTTTCCTCCGGTATAACAGTGATGCGATAGCAAATGCGGTAAAGAGAATGGCGGTCTCTACTACGGTATCAAGACCACGGGTGTTGTAGAGGATCTCATCAAGGATTCCTCCCGGATGTGAGACAATGGTAGTTCCCAGGTAGAGGGTGACACCAGCGAGAAACGCTGAAAATGGTGTGAGATATGCAGTTACATATCCTATTGACGGAGAATTTTCCGGATATTGTGCATGTACCTGGGTCTGACCAAACGGCACTCCCCCACGGTCATATGGGTCAAGTGAACTGGATCTGTTGATGTTTTTTGGATACACCTGATCTTCATGATAACTGATAAACGGTATTGTAGTTATGACAAGGATACTCAGGATGATTCCAAGAGCAGCATACATCGCTGCCAGATTCCCAAAAGATCCAAATGCAATTGAAAACCGACTGAACAAGGTTCTCTTTCTCATACCGGATCCTCCGTGCGTTCAATAACTAAGACCATCACAAAGGTTGAAAGAGTGGAGACGGCAATGAATGTTAACAGAGCCAGCGTTTCATCAAATGATAAGGCAATAAGGAGAAGTCCGAATGCCGGAATTTCAAGATTAATCAGTCTTGACAGATAATCTCGTCTGCCTGGAAATGCTGATATTATCGTTCCGATGATCAGGATGATGACTCCTATGATGAATTCCGGTGTCATATTCATGGCGATCCCCGATGAAAGAGCTGAAGGAGGAATATGGTGGAGAGTGGAAGGATGAGAGCGAGGGCTGCTGCGATATCCACATATCCTCTGTCAATGAGCAGTGGCATTACTGCACCGGCAAGAAGACCGATGGCAATCAGTTTATGATAGGGATCTTTTGATATCCCGGTATATAGTGCGCCAATCACTGCAATACCGCCAAAGATGAGAAGCAGTATCTCATTCATGGTTCTCCTCCTCTATTCCTCCGGCATACACGCTTGCAATTGCATTTGATTCAAAGGTGCTTCCAACAAAGTATGCCACCGCTGCGATCAGGGCTAACGGGTGAGGTATTAAAAGAGCGATGACACCCGCAATTGCAAAACTAAACACGTTGAGAAAGGGGAGTTTTCTGAGAGTATCCGGCTCGGTTATTATCCGGATTGTTGCATACAAAGCTATCAGTGCGCAAATCCACAGTGCAAACTGGTCGGGAGTTGTAATCAATTTCGCAGCCTCCATATGTACCCCAGCAGTTTACTTGACCATGGATGCCAGATTCCCTGAACAGTCAGAATAGCAATGACCATTCCGGCAATGAAGGCAGAAGGAGGTATTCCCACCAGGGTTCCGCCATAGACCATGAAAGTTGCAAGAAAACATCCGGTAGTTCCTGCATATCCCGGGTCATGGCAGATGCGATTCCCGATATATACAAGAACTGTAGCGATAAGTCCTCCGGGAATGCCAAAACAGTATACACCACAGGCAGCAAGGAGTGTTCCGGCTGAAGCATCTGGTGATGAGACAATATTGCCTATCATCGTCCCTCCACGAATATCCCCTCCTCCTCGTTTTATCGCCTCTGCTATTGCTGTTGCTCCAACTACTCCGCCTTCTTTTGGCAGGGCAAATATCATATCAACAAGTATAAAAAGAAACCAGCAGCATACTGCAGCAACCAGGGTCTGGAAGATCAATTCGATCATGTCTTTCGTGTACCGTAGGCTTGGCTTGACTGTAAATTAAAGGTTTTGATTTGACGATCGAATGAGAGGTGAGGTAAACATGATTTCGATAATAATATCTCTGTTTTCCATGAGGTCTTATTTACGCCTGTTTCTCATCTTCCGTCCACCGGTTATCTCACGCCTTGAGTGCGCAGAATTATAGAACCGGAGTGATTCATTTACAATGCTCTTCACCCAGGGGTCTTCAGATCCTTCTATCTCTTCTGTGGTAATATTATACCAGCATGTCCAGGCATTCAGACTTGCCGGATCTTCCTGTTCCCAGCGTGGGCATCGCTGCCCTTTCTTTTCCCCTTTATTGACGGTGCATATGCCATCGAGTGAATCTGAAAGATGCACAAAGAATGCACAGATAGAACATGGTCTTACCTGCCTGATTTCAACCGGAGGAAGTTTCATGGCGGATTATACCTAATATTATTGAATCAGTTTTTCCTTCGAAAATGTCTTTGGCCCCTGATATTCAGAAGGTACTATGGATTTATGCTCTTTCTTCTGAAATATTAGGCAGACATCGGTAATGATACCTCTGCCCGGATATTATCCTGATAGATATCTGAGTTGCCACCGTTTATCCCTACCTGATTTCTATGTAAAGGACACACTATCTCATCCCGGATCTCAAAACTCACGCATGTTCACCTTGTGGGTGGGTATGAAATAATCCCGTTGCATAGTATCGCTGGTCTGCTCTCCCGTGATTGTCCCTAAGATCCCGGGCCGGGTTGTACCTCTCGTCCGGCCCCATCAGGTGAGATAACATTGAGACAGAAGATACCGGGTGGTTCACCTGCGATAACGTTCCTGTACTACCTAGTCATTTAAACTTCTCCCGCGCTCTGATTGATGATTTTTTAATACGTGAGTGATAATTACAGAGGGATTATCAAGACTATCAACGGTATTATACAAAATCCCTAAATGTCCTGCCCGCTCAGACGATGAGTATGAATAATCGCTTTATGGCTATGCTCTTCCTTTTTGCAGGATTGCTGCTTATGCCTGCTGTAGCATCTGCAGATCCATCTGAAGACACTCATAATCGTGCCCAAGATTTTTTTAATGCTGGTCTTGCACTTTGGGATGAACGAAACTATGAGGGTGCACTGGTGCAGTTTTCCAATGCTACTACAACCGATCCGACGAATATTGATGCCTGGTATTATCAGGGTCTGACTTTTGCAAGGCTCCAGAGATATGAAGAAGCCATTGCATCCTATGACAACGTCTCTGCTCTTGATCCATCCAATGCTGTTGTATGGTTTAATCGGGGAACGAACCTCGCACGACTCAACCGGACTGATGAGGCGCTTATCTCATATGAGAAAGCCATCGAACTTGATCCTGAATATGCATTTCCCTGGTATAACAAAGGAAATATCCTTGCTGATTCAGGGGATTATCCTGCAGCACTTACCTCATATACAAAGGCAATCGAACTGGATCCCACGTTTTCTCTTGCATGGAAAGGAAAGGCAGATATCCTTGCAAAAATGGGGCGTTCTTCTGAATCGATAGAAGCATATAATACTGCCAGGGCGATTGACGAATCTGGATGAATTTCTGATCTGATCCCTCATTTGATCCCTTTTTTCTATTTTTTAATTTCCTGCACTCAGCCGGGGTGTATTGGTTTATTGGCATCCCGAAAAAACCGATAATTCTATCTCTGCTTACATGGTAGATTGAAGCATGTTGTCTCGTATCAGATCTGGGTTCAGCCGTGTTGCGATAACACTTTTTTTCATCCTCTTCTCCGGTATGGTTACAGCACCTGCCGGTAATACTGACTCATGGAAGAAGATTGGGATATCTGGCAGGTTTCTTATGACGGTACCAAAAAACTGGGTCGCGATGACATATGATCTGCCTGGTGCAGGTCAGGAGATGACGATAATCAAGGATCCTGTTATAAATGATCCTGAAGTTCAGGTTATTGCGGTGCTAAACGAAGAAGGGAAGATCTGCAATGAACTCCTGTTACATGAGGTGACACGTTCTTTTATGGAAGGAGCCGGTTACACTCCGCTTCAAGGAGTTCCCCAGAATTTCAACCCAGATCTCCACTCCCTCATCTGTGCCTGCACTGACAAGGAAGGGCAGATGATAATGATGATTACTCGCGAGGCCGGTCCGTATATTGTTTTTATCATCGGGAAATATTCAACATCTGAAGTAATTTCAACCGGAGTAAATGAAATCGGGGTTATGGCTGGTTCCCTTGTCTATAATGCATAAAGGCAGGGTTCAGGAAAAAAACCTAATTATTTTATATTCTTCTCCTCTCATCTGTATTCATGCGAAGATCCGCCCTTGATGACAGAGGGGGTATCATAACCGAGCGGGGAACGGACCGGGTTACCGTTCGCCTCCGTATTGTGGCAGGGATGGTAAGTCCTGATCAATTGCGTGGTCTTGCTGATATTGCCGCACGTTATAATGTCGGACTTTCACTAACCGTCAGGCAGACAATAGAACTTTTTCATGTCGATCCTGCTCACCTCATGGATCTGATATCAGATCTGGAGAAGAATGGGACTCCTCTTGGGAGTGAGAAAACAGAGGTGGTAAATGTTACCGCCTGCCCGGGAATTGACAGATGTGTATTTGGTCTGATTGATTCACTGGACCTTGCAAAAAAAATAGATTCAATACACTTCGGGCGCGATATGCCGGTAAAGACACGCATTTCTGTGTCATCGTGTCCTCATTCATGCATGAGTGAGCGACTGTGTGAGATTGGGGTTACCGGCGTTGTCAGGCCGCAGCGGAAATCCGGGGATTGCACGGGGTGTGACAATTGCACGCAGTACTGCAAAAAAGGAGCGATTAGTGTTAAAAACGGCCTCCTTCACATGGATATGGAGAAATGTATCCTCTGTGGGATGTGCATTTTAAGTTGTCCATATGGAATTATTCATGCCGATCCTCCGGCATACCAGATAACGGTTGGAGGCAGAAGAGGCACCAGCCCGGCTGCAGGCAGGCATCTGGTAACGGTGAAGTCTCCAAAAGAGGCTCTTAGAGTGGTTGGACTCGTTGTTGAATGGATTTATCGGAGTGCCTGGGATGGGGCGCTTCTTTCTGATCAACTAAACGACCTTAATTTTGACCGGTTCAAAGGAAGAGTTCTTGCAGATCTTCCTCCTGATGAGATTGAGACCGGGTACTGATTTTTTGGGTACTAACCGATTAATGTAAGAATTACTGGAAAATTATGAAGATCATTCATGTAGCGGGCTGGTCAGGTTCGGGGAAGACAACGTTTACTCTTGATTTGGTTGCAGCGCTTTCAATGCGTGGGTCGGTGGGGACTATCAAGCACATCGGGGAACATGTCTGCGATCTACCTGATGGTAAAGATACTACTCGGCACTATCTGGCAGGTGCAACGATAAGTGCAGGTATTGATCTTGAAAAGACCATTATTACCAGTCGATCAGTTGCCCTTCCCAATTGTCTTGCATTGCTTTCTGATGCCGGAGTCAGGTATGCAGTGGTAGAAGGATTTAAATCTGTTCCATTCAGGAAAGTGGTATTTGGCGATCTTGACACTCCCGGACTGGTTCGAAATCCATCAGTCTCTGATGTGATTGATCTGCTTCATGAATTTGATGATTATTATACCCTTCAGGGCCTGATACATGAGTTTGAAAACCCCAATGGTGGCCCACTCCGGGCCCCAGGCGAGAAAGATGAAAAAGAGTTTTTCACACAAATAGAACCAGGTCAGGGGAGAATATATACTCTGTCCGGATATTCTGATACTCAGATCTCACTGGATGATACGCATCGTATTGAAGACCAGTTATTGCAATGTGATGGAATAGGTTTTGCACGATTCAGGGTTAATCCCCCTGTATTTGAATCAGGATCTCAATACTTCGCACTTGTAAGATCAAAAGATACGGGCGCTGGAATTAAGGCACTTTGTCGATGTGAAGAGGATTTATCGGTATCATTATGATGTTTTTTATCTGCTTTTCACTGGGGGAGGATAGAGCCTGGTGATATCTGAATTATGTGATTCTGATGCTTCCCGTCTAATCAGCATTATTGAAGAAATAACTGCTGGTGGAGAAGATTCAAAACTCGTAATACAGCATCATCTCCCAGAGTTACTGAGGATTTCCTGCAGGACCCTGCTTCGGCTCAGACGATCTGACATCAGGTTTCGTGAGAGTGAGTGGCCGTGGTTGTCAGGGGCTATGCCTGAATCACTCTCGATGCAGGATGCGAATAAATTTCTTTGCGCCTGTATCCTTGAGTTTCGTGCTGGAAAGACTGATGTCTGGGATAATACTGCTTTTTTTACCGATGAGGTCCTTGAAAACCCGGAAAATCTCTGGCGTGCTATTCTGGCTCACTCGCAGGAAGGGTGGGCTGATCAGTTCTGGGAGTATCATCTTCACCCTGAACCTGCAGTGCATGCCCGGCTTTGGGATGTAGCGGTGCTGATGGTGCGTTACTATCGTGGGGATGCAAGGCAAATCTGGGAAGGTTTTTTTTATAATCCCAGGGAAGTATTTCGCAGGCTCCATGTCCTTGGAATTCCACGATCTAGCGTATGCCTTGTTATCGGTGCTTTAAAGGATCAGGGATACATCAAAGGAGTCTTTGATATTGTTGGTGACGTAGTTGACTCCCGGGTTATTGCCCGGATAGCATGTGGAGAGGGGAGTAAAATCACCTCGTATCAGGCGCAGCATCTTGCCCGGATACTCTGTTCACAGGACCCCTGGCTTTTGGACAGACCTCTCTATGTCCTTGGGATGAGTTATTGTGCCCCCGGTCCCCGGTGTCCCCGGTGTCCAGCCCGGGCAGGGTGCGTGTATGCGGTGAGTAGAAATCTTGGAGTAAATATTGGGGGTCTTATTTATGAAAATCTTTTCGGACAGAAGACGGTACAAAAAAGCCTGAAAAATTGGTTATAATGCCTGTTCATCCAAATATCTTCAGTGATTCTGTTCATCTGGATGAATAACCCGAAAGGATATGGATCTTTTTTCAGTGCATTGCCGGACTGATCTCTCCCGCTGCGACAGGGACTTTGTAACTCCGCTTTTCACTTCTACCAGCACAATTTCCCTGACTTTTCCTTCAGAAAGTCCGTCAAAGACTATAAAATCGATAGGAGATCCAAGGAACCGGGCGTCTGATGGATTCCAGGGGAAGGCGGGGAAGTAAGGGATGAGATGCTCGGTTACTTTTCCATGTATAACCTCCCGAGATCTTCTGATCGCATCCTGTCTGATTCGCTCTTCCTCTTTTTTTTGCCATTCTCTGCTCTGAAATTGCACTTCGCGCCCTATGGTCTCTTCCATTTCAACGTGTAGTCTGTGTGAAAGTGATGCCAGTTCCCTGTCACGCCAGGTGTTAAATAAGGTTCTGGCACGCTCCTCCAGACAACCCCTGAGTCTGATATAACTGATGAGAATTGTGATTAGAACAATAATCAGAATGAGAATGATGAGTTCTTCAAGCATAGATTTGAATATTTTGGAATAAGTGAGATATCAGACCTGTCTTTTGTTGTCTGTACTGCTGTATTTAAGCACTACAATGAAATTATAATATTCGATAAAAATGATGGAGTATTTTTTTGTCTCTCTCGGTACTTAGGCGGTCAATATCGTGGGTTTCCGAATTTTCTCTTAAACCTTCCTTCTTTCACGTCTGGTTTCGTTCGAAGTTCCTGAAATAATCCCTGTCGTTTTAGTTCAAAATAACAGCGTGAACACGCTCTGGCATTCTTCTGAGCATCGTGGGATTCTTCAAAAGGTTCCTGGAAGAGATGGGTGTAGAGTTCATCAAGTGAGGGTAATTTGTATCCTCTCTTGGTTTTTGACGGTATTTGACAAATATCAGATGAAGCTTTCATAGTGCAGTGAAATGGCAGGCCAAGGATCGGAGCATTTTGTTTTGCCCTGGCAAATTCTGATGTCACCACACTCCGGTCAAAACTCACATTATGCCCGACAATAACTTCTGCCTGGGTAATTGCCTCAGAGAAAAGTGCAAAAACCTCCTGAAGGGGTTTTCCTTCCTCCTTTGCCCGATCCGTTGTTATCCCGTGAATATCTGACGCAGATTTGGGAATCGTAAACCCATCTGGACAGATGATAAAATTCTGTTCCTCAATAATCTGTTCATCATCTGATAGTATCCAGGCCAGCTGCACTAGCCGGGGCCAGTATTCGGGATAATGAAACGGATCCTTCTCTTCAACCGGTTGTCCGGTCGTCACGGTATCAAAGATAAGAACTTTCATTGATGTATACCACACACTGAGATATGAGGTAATCTTCCTCCTGAAAAGAGATAAACATACCCGGTTCATGCTATGTATTAGGATGCCGGATCTGCAAGTCCTACCCCAAACCTTCATTATCATAGAAAACCACCACGTTTTCGGGAGCAAACGAAAGGTTTTTGTGTGGTGGTTTATACGGGGAAAATCACGGTTTTGAGCGCTAATTCCGATTTTCTGGGGGACGCACGGCATTTTGTGGGGGGATTTATTCCATGCGCACCTGTTTACCTACCCGGGATCTCCTGATGTTATTGGTTACATTCATGTCTCTTCATCTTCGTATTCTATCTGGGCGGCTTGAAGAAGGGTGATGATTCGGATTGCGTTAACCGGGCATTTATCTTCACATGTTTTACATCCAGTGCATTTCTCTTCATGCAATACCTTACATATCCCATCTTCAATCCTGATAATCACCTCGTCAGAAGATGATGTTCCTTTTCCTGCCATATGATTATCGATCCGCTTATTTATCGGGCATGCTACAGCGCAGGCTCCACACCCGATACATGTCACCGGATTTATCTGAATATGATTTTCAATATCCCAACCTGTCTCACTTTTACAGGTCATTTTGTATATTCGCCCACAATCTAAAACGAGTTCGGGGCATATTTCAACACACAGCCCACACCTGATGCAGTGTCCTTTTGATATTTGAGGTATCCACTGAGCTGGCATTCCTCGTCGTATTACTTCAATTGCCCCTGGTGATGGACAGACTGTCATACAGAGAAAGCAATGAGTACATCCCCTGCCGGTAAGGTGAGGGGTATCTCTGAAATAAGGAGGTGACTCTAATGGCTCAGTTTTAATCATGAAAAAATCGACAATCCATGACTTCCTTGCTATATGTGCCAGGTAATGTATAATAGATCTCATCTCAACTCCATTTGTCTTTTAAATTGCAACATTCACGCGAAATCTGGTTGTATTGATTTTTCCGTTCCTGTAATTGAGTTATTTTGATTCAGAATTTCATCTCATCTCCCGGTAGGTTCATTCCTCTGTGCTCCATATACTACAGTATGCGCAAATGGGCCCTCCACGAGAAGGGAGGAATCATCAACGAGATGGATGGATCTTTTTGTACTATCCGGATTCGTATTCCTGCCGGTATTATCACTCCTCAGCAGATGGCAGGCATCTGCCGCATCGCGGAGAATTATGGCACTGGTCTTCATCTGACTACCCGCCAGACTGCTGAACTTATACATGTCAGACCTGGTGTTATGGAAGAGGTAGTCAGAGAACTTGAGGAAAATGGAACCCCTCTTGGTGCAGAGAAGTCGGAAATTGTTAATGTGACTGCATGTCCAGGGACTGATCGGTGCAAATATGCCCAAGTGGATTCAATCTCCCTGGCCCTGTCACTGGACGAGAAACATTTTGGGCGGGATATGCCGGTTAAGGCAAGAATTGCCATATCAGCCTGTCCTAACTCCTGTGTAAGCGAGCGTCTCAATGAGATAGGTATCACAGGGGTTGTCAGGCCGTATCGGATACCGGGAACCTGCACTGGCTGCGGAACCTGTGTCCAGTACTGCAAAGAGAAAGCTATCGTTATCAAGAATGGCACTATTCAACTTGATGATGATACATGCGTTCACTGTGGAATGTGTATACACTGCTGTCCGTTTCATATCATCAAGTCTGATCCTCCTGCCTATCATATCACGGTAGGGGGAAAACGTGGACGTCATCCAAAACTTGGGAAACATTTTGTCACCGTAAAAAGCCCACAAGGGGTTCACCTTTGTGTTGACAAAGTTGTAGAGTGGATATACCGCCGTGCATGGGGTGATATTCTTCTTCCTGATCAACTCGATGATATCGGGTTTGAAAAGTTCAGGGAGGGTGTCATTGCAACCCTCCCCCCTGAAGAGATAGTAACCGGATATTAGTCTGTTTCACTAAATCGATCCCCCTTCTTTTTCTTCTTCAATGGGATGTATCTTCCCGACGGTTGCAAGATATAAGGCAAACCGATTGCTACCATCAAGATTTAACCTGTTATGCTTCATATCTGGATTTTTTGACAAACTCGATTCCTTTCATGATTCATCCTTCTGAAATGCTTTCTGCTGCCGGGTGTAGAGCATTATTGCATGAGTCTTCTGATAACAGTTCTTTTTTTAAACCGGCCCCTTTAGGTGAGTATCCCTCTGGAAATGGCGTACTTCCAGCCCATTTGTCTGATTCCAGAAAGTTGAGGAGTGGTGAGATTTCTTTTAATATTTCCGGATTTTCCTGGTAAATTAGTAGTATTCCTTCACCATCTGATTCACCTATACCAATTGAAATCAGCCGGGATTTACCTGCAGATTTCATCAGATTGCAGGCGTCAGTGCCTTGCATAATATCTGATTGTTTAATGATAACTGCATGGCAGGCTCCTTTGTACAATGAGGCAGATGCACCAATCGGGGACATCGGTCTGATCATAATTTGGGTTGGCTGCACATCAGAAACGGGATCGCTATCCATGGAAAAAAGAATCTGAAGGTAATCAGTCAGCAAATTTGATATCCCGGCAATGAGGATCTCACCTCTTTTTCTATTCTCTCTGGTCATTCGCACCTTGACTGTTGCTCCTTCATGATAACCCTCCTTTGATGCCGGAACATGGAGGATCCCGTTTGCACGGATTCCATTCATCTGACCGGCAGCGCCGCGTGGCCTTGGGAGAACCATGTTCTCTCCACCTATCCAGACAACTGATACCATCACAAACTCGTCAATACCTCCGTCACTGGGTATAGCCTCAGCAACCCGGGCAGAGCACAGGGGTAACTCTGGCGATCTAAACCCCCAGTGATCCAGAAGATGCGATCCTATCTCTCGCCATGCGGTCTGGTTTGCCATCGGTTGGCCTGGAAGTCCCAGAATTGGTCGCCCTTCAATTTCTCCGCAGAGCAGGGATTTCCCTGGTCTTATGGCAACCCCATGAAAGAGTATCGTGCCGAGTTCTTCGATAACCTCGCGAGTATGGTCACGGGTTCCTGCTGAAGATCCGGCAGAGACAATAACCAGATCGCATTCCATGTGTGCAGTCCTGATTGCATCACGAATCAACCCCGGATTATCTGGAGTAATGGGATATCTGATCGGATGGGCGCCAGCCTGTATGAGATACGCTGCAAGAACCGCTGTATTACTTTCCCTGACTTGTCCTGGTTTTGGTTTTTCAGCAGATGATATCAGTTCATCACCGGTGGGAATGAGACCTACCTTCATGCATCTGACTTCAACTTCTGTTATGCCAAAGGTCAGGAGTGCCCCGATATCTGAAGGGGTAATTTGATGATCAGGGATCAGGATTAATCGCCCCTTTTGGATATCTTCCCCTGGCATTCTGATGTGTTGGGAAGATCGTGCAGGCTTGCGAATCTGGTATTTATCACCGCTTAAGGACCATAATTCTTCTGCCGGGATGATGGCATCGTATTCATCGGGGATATCCTGACCGGTATTAATAAGGGCAACGTCAGAAAGTTCACCCGGGTTTTGATCTTGTGCAGAAATGGTGTCGATACTTTTTACTGCAATTCCATCCATTGCTGCAATTCGTGTATCTGGCACTGTATCTGGTGCAAAAACGGGTGATGCAACAATTCTTCCTGAAGCATGACATACCTGGATTATTTCTGTCCGGTGAGGACAAGGAAATGAGTCTTTGAGAAGAGAAACCGCCTGAATAATTGGTATCTGACTGAGATATCGTCTCACCAGAGCATCACCTCTACGTCATCCCCTGCTTCATACCCCTCATCACCAGCAGGAACCCTGATGATTCCATCGCTCCACGCAAGGGTATTCATCAGTCCGGATTTACCAAGGACTGGAGTAGCCGCGTCTCCGTTGATTCGGACTCGCAAATACTGTTCTCTTCCTTGTTCAGAAGGGACACTGGTTGCCATCTTAATCCGCTTTTTATACACTCTCTGACAGGGAGATCCTTTCATCGCCTGCACAAGGTGAATTACCACCAAAGAGAGAACCATAAATGTCGATGCTGGATGGCCTGGAAGTCCAATCACTGGGATATCCTGTATTTTTCCAATTATCGTGGGTTTTCCCGGAGCGATTGATATTCCATGGACATACACTTCCCCAAGCTCACGAATCGTCAGTGCAGTGATATCATTGCGGTCTTTAGAGCTCCCCCCACTGATAATGACTGCATCGCATTCTCTTGCAGCCCTGGCTACGGTCTCCCTGAGTTCATCCCGGTCATCCCTGATAATTCCGTACCTGACCGGAATTGCTCCCTGTCTGCTACAAAAAACTGCAATAAGGTGGGAATTAACTTCTCTTACTTCACCTGGCCGTGGAAATGCTTCTGCAGGCACCAGTTCAGTGCCGGTAGAAATGATCCCAATTACCGGATTCTTTCTGACTACAATGCGGGTCTTGCCAACTGATGCCAGTACCCCGATATCCTGGGGTCTGATGATCCATCCGGCTGGGTAGATGAGGTCAGATGCCTTGAAATCCTCATCTTTTCTGATAATATTCTCACCCATTACTACTGGTCGTTTAATGAAAATAGTGTCAGAAATCCGGTCACTATATTCAACCATGACTACTGCATCGGCACCTTCCGGAATTTGACCACCGGTTGGGATATACATCCCCTGACCTGAGGAAATTTTCTGTGATGCAGGTGTCCCCATCCGTACTGATCCAAGGCATTTTAGGGTGACCGGGCTGCTTTCACTGGCATTGTTTACGTCACTTGCAATAATTGCATATCCATCACGCCAGGACCGGTCAAATCCCGGAATATCTGATTGTGCATAGATAGGATCACTGAGTGTTCTTCCATCAGCGTTATCGATGGGAATTGTCTCAGTTCCGGTCTGATGAGCAATGGTTCTGACAATCCTGACCGCCTCTTCGATTGGGACAACGTCAAAATAGTTGCCAAGTGCAGGCGCAGGATTCGCCCCTTTGGTTTCAGTCATCTGATGACCGGTCCAGCGTCCGGGGAGCGGTGGTGATACAGCAAAAACGGGCCCGAACCGTGAACTGATCACCGCAGATTTTTTTCATACATCTATACCCGAGTTCAAAGTACATGATTAAGTATTTACTTGAAGGGATTTAATCAGAACTTACCAGATCATCACCTCAACCATATCACCTGTATTATATCCGGCACTTCCAGCAGGCACTTTTACTATGCCGTCACTTTGGGTGAGGATATTCATCAGACCTGCTTTCCCAAATACTGGTATTGCTTCGTCACCGTTCAATCGTATCCTGATATATCGATCATTTAAATCGAGAGCGTGCAGATAATCAGTTAATTTCGCTTTTCTTCGATATACCTGTTGACAGGGTGATCCTTTAAGTGCCTGAAGCAGGTGAATTACCACCAAGACTAATACCATAAAGGTGGAAGAAGGATGTCCAGGAAGCCCGATTACCAGTACGGTATTGATTCTCCCGATGGTTGTCCGTTTATCCGGTGCAAATGATATCCCCTCGGTAAAAACTTCCCCAAGACGCCTGATGACTCTTGCAGTAACATCATTGTGGTCTCGTTCACTTCCTCCACTGACAATAATTGCGTCACATTCTCCTGATGCATGAATGAGCAGTTTTTTAAGTTCTTCTGCATCATCTCTGACAATACCATAACGGACTGGTAATGCACCCTGTCTTTTGCAAAATGCTGCAATCAGGTATGAATTAACTTCTCTGACCTCTCCTTGTAATGGGATTGATTCTGAAGGAACAAGTTCACGCCCGGTGGAGATAATTCCGATTACTGGTCTTTTTCTTACTGTGACAATTGTCTTTCCTATTGATGCTAAAACCCCGATATCCTGTGGCCTTAATATCCAACCTGCAGGATATACTAATTCATCTTTTTTAAAATCCTCATCACTTCTGATACTATTTTCACCTGATAGTACCTTTTTTCTGATTATTATCGTATCTTGCAACTCTTCACAATCTTCAAGCATTACTACGGCATCAGCGCCCGTTGGGAGATGGCTTCCGGTCTGAATTACAAAAGCCTGACTGTTATGAATGGTGTCTTTACTGTTCACTCCTTTTGTGATAACCCCTCCCTTCCTAAGAATACACGGGTATTCATCGCAGGCTTCAATAGTGTCTGTTGAAATAATTGCATATCCATCAACAGAAGATCTGATAAATCCCGGGAGGTCTGAAGGAGCGAAAATACTTGAACTCAATGTCCTTGTATCCGCATCATCTAGTGGTATTGTTTCGGTTCCGGTGGTATGGGCAATGTTTCGGACAATATTTACTGCTTCTTCTATAGGTACGGTATCTGCATAATGTAAACTGATATGAAAGGATTGTTCCTCTTCTGACTGATTCATCATTCTCCCCGGTTTTTATCGCCGATTCTGGAATGAGGGAATTGCTTTGCATTAACAGAAAGTCTTCTAATAAACATTGATGATAGTATTCGGGAAAAGTACATCTCAATATATGTACCTTTTATTTCTATTAATGAATTTTTGTAACCCTTCGGTTAAAAGAAAGGTAATTTTCCAGATATTACTGTGATCCCGGAATCAGGGCCGCTCTACTTTCACGAAAACTGATTTCGGCTCTTTACAGGGTGGACAACGCCATGTTGAAGGTAGCGCTGAAAAGGGAGTTCCTGGTGGAATATTCTGAGTAGGATCCCCTTTTTCCGGATCGTAATAATAGCGGCAGGGGTTGCATCGGTATACATCCTTATCTGGATTAGTTGAGGAGACTACTTTCTTCATGAGTATATACTGGGCGAGTAATGCTCATATGTTTTTTCTGATTCGTCAGGTTCTAAGTAGACCCTGGCATCAGGCAGAATTAAAAAAAGGAGAAAAATGGAGAGATTATCTCTTCATTGAGTCGATCAGGCGTGATACCTGCATCGGTTTGAGATCAAAGCCAAAGGTGTCATAGATATAGGTTCTGACTTCCTGAACGCTTGGCTCTGCATTGGTCTTAAATGCCTCAGCCATCTGTGCCACCTGCTTCTCGTTCAGCTTTGCACGGCGTTCGGCTCTGGCCTCTGTTTTGCCTTCTGACTCTGCCTCAGCAGCTCCGGTAGCGATAAAGATCTTTCCATAGACTATTTCGCCCTTACGCTTACCGTGACGCTCTCCAAGGTCACCGTAGTAGACCTGGAAGTTCATCTTCTTTCCGTTCAGTTCGACCTCTTCATCATGGTCGTACTTATAGGAGGGCATCATCCGCTCTACACCGCCAAGGACATATATCTCGCCTTTGACCATCTGACCGCCGACACGACCCTTTGCAACGCCTCCAACAATGATTTTTCCGCCTTCAGCATGGGTTGCAAGGTGCACATCTGCGTTTCCGCCGATCTCGATGGTTCCTCCGTTTATATTTGAACCGACATCAGAGCCGACATTGCCTTTAACGACAAGTTTTCCGCCCTGCATGCCACGCCAGTCACCCCGGTATGCTGCACCGATGTAGTTCTTTGCGTTGCCTTCGATGACGAGTTCGCCACCGGTCATTGCAATACCGGCAAAGGAGTCAACACTACCCTTTACGAGGAGTTTTCCGCCGGCCATCCAGGCACCGACATACATGTCTGCGTTACCAAGAACCTCAACTTCTCCGGCGGTCATCTTCATACCGATATACTTGACCTTGCTAACATCTCCTGCAATGACAATCTTTGTGTCTGCAGCAGTTGCCCCGCCTTTTCCTTCGATGGTAAAGTAGTCACTGAGTTTGTAGGTCTGGTTCCCCATGTGAACATGAAGCTCACCGATCTGCTGGGCTGTCTTTCCAGCAAACACATCTGGGCTGATGTGCTCTGTTTCAAGGTAGAGTTCAGGAACCTTGCTGGGGATGAGTTTTACTATATCCATATCTTTCTCCCCCCTTAGTTAGAATCAACCTCAATCACGTAGGGATTGGGTACGTAGTGGTCAGACACTTCGTAGTTGTTCAGGTTGACACTATAATACTTGAGGAATTTCATCTGCACGTCGCGTTCGACCTGGGTATTCTCCGGAACCTTTGCATCTACCCAAAGGGTACGCTTGTTTCCGTTGTTTACAATCTCGCCGTGGTCGACAACCAGGGTACCGGACTTGAAGACGTATTCGGCAGCGCTGAATGCCTTCTCTATCTGCTCTGGATCCTTGTTCTTTGCTTCATCAAAGTCATAGATGACAACATCTGCATCCATGCCCTTGTCAAGACCACCGAACATGTGACCAAGACCAAGCGACTTTGCAGGTCCTGCACGGGTCATCTGAGCCAGTTCATACAGACTAATCTCGCGGTCAAGTGAAGCAAGTGTAGTTGCTGCAATTACCTTGTCAGAGTTCTTAAAGCCCTTGAGCATATCCTGCCTGGACTTGTCAGACATGAGCCACTTAAAGATACGTGGGTATCGGGTGAACGGACCTGCATTGGGGTGGTCAGTGGTGACGAAGGTTCTCATCGGATCCTTTGCGTAGAGTGCAAGTTCAAGACCAATTGCCCACTGGATTGCACAAACCTTGATGTTTGGATCGTATACGTATGGCACGATACCTGAACTGGTCTCAAGTTCGACATCCACGTTAGCCCACTTCAGGTGGTTGAGTGTTGTCAGGTGGTGCTCGAACGGACCGTCCGCAGTCATCGTAGTGGTCTCATCAAGGGTGACACAGCCAAGGTCAATGGTCATGTTCTTATTTGCATTGACATAGTCCATGACGTCCTTTGCTTTGGACTCAAAGTTTGCCCAGCTGTCTCCTCCATAGGAGTGGAACTGCACGTGGGTGTGGTGGAGAACCTGTTCACGACCGAACTTGTTGGTTGGTTTAATACCCTGTGAGAGTTTAAACGTGTCCAGCGTGGTCTCGTAGTTGCCCGGGTTACCAAGGTTGTTGGTGTGGACATGGATTGAGTGAGGAAGCCCTAATTTCTCGTTGGCAGTAAGGAGCCCCTTCATAATCTCTGCAGGGGTGATGTCAAAGTAGGGAACCGGGTCGTGGATAGTGTTACAGTTCTCTCCCCATCCCCAGGCTTCAGAGCCACCGGGGTTGACGATCTTGATTGCGTATCCCTTGGTGGTCCGAAGCAGCCAGGAGATGTAGGCCATGACATTGTCCATCTCGTTGTTTTTGAGGTACTCAAAGACAAACCAGTTGTTTCCAAAGACCGGGAATGCTGCCTCATCAACGATGGGGGTGTCTTTGATCTCTTCATGGACGTGGCGGGCGTACAGCGGGGGCATTGCTGCCTCCATGACGGTGGTGTATCCCATCTTGGCGTACTCATACCCGGTCTTGAAGGTTGTCGGGATCGAGAATCCTCCGGACATGCGGGTGTTCTTGCCGGTTGGTTTATAGGAGAAGAGCTTGTCTTCCGGCCGGTAGTTCCGTCCTTCGTTGACTTTTGGTCCGGCTACGTGTGCATGCACTTCCACTGCACCGGCCATGACAGTCTTGCCCTTTGCATCGATGCTTTTTGCCTTTGAGGAGACCTTATCAACGATCTTTCCGTCCTTGATACAAATATCCTTGGCCTCACCCTTTACTGAGGTTTTAGGGTCGTAGACCGTTCCGTTTTTAATGATATATTCGCTCATTAGTTATGCTCCGGTATGGTTAGTTTGCTTTGAGTTCCTCTACACGTTTCAACACTGCAGAAAGGAACTCCTGGTCAGTCATCATACCCTCTGGTGGTTCTACGACCTTGCGTGACTCAATTGGAACGTTGTCCATACGATAGCAGTTGCCACCCACTTCAACTCCGACGAATGCGACCGGGACGTGAACGTCACAGATCTCAGTTGTCGGGGTGATGTGGGGATCAATTGCGACTGAGGGGAGTCGTGCGATTTCTTTGACGCATCTCATTGGGAAGTGTGCTCCCGGATCGCTTCCAAGAACAAATACTGCATCTGCTTCCTGACGCTTGAGCACTTCTATTGAACCAGTTTCACCAGGATTATAACGGGCAAATCCACGGGACAGATCTACTGAATACGGGAATCCGAACTGCCAGCCGAGAACCTGACCGGATCCGGTGACGTTGTAGTGACCCCGCATTGCAATGATTGAGAATTTGGTGTAGTCGTTGAGATCCTTGGTCAGACAGATTGCTGCGTCGATATTGTGGTCTTTTCCAAGTGACTGGGTAACACCCATACCGAAGAAGATGACCCCGAAACGACCTGACTTGAGCATGTCTGCTGCTTCATAAACCTTTTCTTTTGGCACACCTGCAATGACATCGCCCATGAGTGGTTCACCACGGACTGCTGCACGCAGAGCCTGAAGAAGTTCATAATCGTATCCCTGTTCAACCTGAAGGTGAACGTCGGCGAGGCTTGATGTGTCGGTAGGTCGTGGGTCAACGACGATGATCTTCCGCTGCTTGTGACCCTTTCCGGTGAAATATCCTCGTGGGAAGATAGAGTACCGGGACATGTGTCGTGGGTGAGCGTGTGCCGGGTTGCATCCCCAGAAGACTACACGGTCTGCACGGTTCTTGACTTCTCCAAGAGTGCAGCTTGGGATACCAACGTTCTGGACTGCAATCAGGGTGGTTCCATGGCAGACTGCTGCGGTGTTATCAACGATGGCACCACAGAGTTCAGCGATCTCATGTCCAACGCTCTGAGCTTCGCATGAGGTTGAAGACCAGCCGTACATGAGTGGTTTTTTGGCTTTTACCAGGATTTGGGCAGTGTGTTCGATTGCCTCATCATAGGATATCTCCTTGTATGAACCATCTTCCTGCATTTTCCGTGGACGTGTGACACGGTGTGCGTGGTCAGAGGAGTGAAGGAACTTCTCTGCTCCAATTGCACATGCATTGTCAACACTAAGAATTTTCTTCCCGTCATCATCAGTAGTGACGATGAGATCGTCACAAAGTGTTCCACAGAATGGACAGATTACATCAGTGATTGTCTTAGACATCAGTTATCACCAAAACAGTATGAACGCACAAGGTCGACTGAGGACATAACCTTCTCGGTTGGTGCGGGTTCTATTGTGATTGGGACCCCCTTGAAGGTAGGCATCCCGGTTGAGTATGTTTCAGTGCTGGTGACTTTGTTTGCCCATGGGCCCATCGGGATAAAGGCGACACCTGGGTGTGGTCCCTGGGTTGCAGGGATTGCCTTTACCACGACGCTACCGAAGTCACTGGTCACTTTGACATTGGTATTTTTCATGACGCCGAGTCTTTTAAAGTCGGACTCATCGATCTCGATAATTCCACAGGCAAGGCGGTACTTGTCCTTTTCCTTGCCACCTTCCATCGAGACTCCCTGCTGGATGGTGCGACCTGATATCAGGTTGATCGTAATCTCGCTCATTATGTTCCTCGAATTGATACAAATGGTCTGCATGTGGTCAGGGAATGCTGTAATAGGTATCCCTAACATCAGCATGTCTGCGTGACTGCTGATCGATCCCTGTCACTGTACAGTAATAGAAATTCCTTCATTGAAGTATTTAAGGCATTCTCTTTTCACGGGTAATTATGATGAAAATTGGTGGATCACAAGTGATGGCTTAAATAATTTTGTATATTTTTTCAAAATGTTAATTATTTTCTGATGTATTTTGTATGCGCTAATTGGTAGTTTTTGTGCTTACTTTTCCTTGAAATAAAATAGAATTGTTGCGCCTGGAGAGTAATTATGGTTTCCAGGTGACTGGTGCCGCACTTTTGATTATTATTGGTGAAAACCAGTTGGTTCCACGAAATTTTTAGTTAAACCTAATGCTATGAGGATAGATGAGCTCTGTAATGGGTATCATGTAATTAAATAGCATGAATCAGAAATGCTATGTTGCAGGTTATGCTTGCATTTTCCTCGGTTGGCAGAATCATCCATGAAGCGTGAACTCGGGAAGAGCCTCATGGTTCGGGTTGATTCTGCCTGAACACGTTAAACGCTGCCCGAATGTAATCAGTCGGGCATTACAACGTGGATTGTTTGTTCATATAATCTTATCGATTATCTGGTGGTAAATTGGTGAATAATAGTGAATTATTTTTGCTGTCATCAAGCGTTTAAAATTAACTATCATAAATTTTAATAATTCAAAATTAACTCTCTCTTATGTTCTAAAGTAAGGGTAATTACATGAATGTATTTGATATATCAATTGGTTGCTATTAATATTATTCAATAATCTCCTGATAAAAAATGTGGTGCCGCATTTTGATGAATATCTGGTATTTTTTTTCACACCGGTTATTTAATTTAGTGCAACTTTTTAAAAAAATAAATTGTTTTTGTTATCTCTATGGGCATTTGAATTAATCACCTGTCAAACCTGGTTTATGGTGGGCAATTATATGGTATTTTGTATGCTTTGGTTATTTACTTTTTCAAAAGATTCACTTAATTATTTATACTTGGTAAATCAAACTTCATGTTGTATGGATAAAGTTAATGTTAAAATGTCTATTGCTTTGTTTATGGTCGTCCTAACCATATCAGGGTTATGTGTGCCCGGAGTCTTTGCTGCAGATTCGGCTGTTACACCTGCATCACAGACGCAAAATGTATCCGTTGATGAGCTTATTGAAAAAAATCCTGATGCCCTGCTCATTTACGCAGGAGCAGGTCTGAAAAAACCAATGCAGGATATTGGTTCATCATTTACGAATGAAACCGGAATTCCGGTATTATTTAATTTCCAAGGGTCAGGGGCACTTCTCAGTCAGATGCAGATTACTCACAAAGGTGATATTTTTGTTCCCGGAGGAACTGCAGACTACAAAACAGGTCAGGAGAAAGGACTGGTTTACGAGCCGCAGTACCTGGCATATCATGTTCCGGTGATAGCAGTTCAGAAGGGGAATCCTCTCAATATCATGAAAATTGAGGATTTTACACGACCCGGACTCAAAATTGGATTAGGAGATATCAAAGCAACTGCAATAGGAAGTGCGGGAGAAAAAATCTTCAGAAAACATGGTATTGCTGATGATGTAGAGATAAATGTAGTGGTCAGAACAGCTACGATTAATGAACTTGTGACTGCGATGAATGCAGGGACACTTGATGCTTCTCTCCTTACCCGTGATCAAATCAACTCCGAAACAATGGATTCAATCCCTTTAACTGATGCAATGGATACAGTTCTCATTGTGCCGATTGGGACTACCTCCTTCTCAAAACAATCTGAAAAGGCTCAAAAATTTGTTGAATATGCAGTATCAGATCTTGGTAAAGCATCTTTTAAGAAGTTTGGATTTCCCACGTATCCGGATCCGGAATATATAGATGTGCAGCCCTGATGTCTGAAGTATCGTTTGTATATCATCTATCTGGATGATATACCTTTTTTAACGGTATTTGAAAAACCCTATGATGCCATTAAAAGGCCATTTGGGAGTGGATGAAAGGATTTTTTAAAAACTGATGTATCGGTTTTAGTACCATTTTTCTGGATATGTAAGGCCCATGACTGGTCAACCCTTTTCATCAGTATAGCATTGAACAGTAAAGCTAGGGATAATCACCAGTAATGTTAAAAGAAGGAAAAAGACAGGAGCAGATTTTTCGTGCCGTTACAACCACGTTAGCCCTTTTTTCTGCAGGGGTTACCTTTCTGGTACTTGGAGGGCTTTTCTCTTTCATAAGTCCGGATAGTATTGTTCAAACACTATCTTCCCCGGAGATTGGATACGCTATCAAACTTTCCCTCATAACTTCGGTCATCTCAACCGGACTGTGTGCAATCGTTGCGATTCCGATGGGATTTGTTTTGAGCAGAGGGTTGATCCCATTCCAGCGCCCTCTGGCGATGATTCTGATGTTGCCACTCTCTCTTCCCCCCCTGGTAGCTGGGGTTGCGCTTCTTTTGTTTTTTGCCCGGACCCCGGTAGGAACCGGATTATCAGATGTTGGTATAGATATTGTATACACACAACTGGGAATTATCATCGCTCAGTGGTTTGTTAATCTTCCCTATCTTATCAGGGTGATGCGGTCATCCTTTTCGATGATATCTCCACGTTATGAGCATATTGCAAAAACTCTTGGGTGCACAGACTTTCAGGCGTTCTGGCATATCACTCTTCCGATGGCACGGGCCGGGCTCATATCAGGTCTGGTTATAACGTGGTCAAAAGCAATGGGAGAGTTTGGCGCAGTACTGATGCTCGCTGGTGCAACCCGGATGCATACTGAAACTCTTCCTATTGCTTTATTTTTAAATATGGCAACTGGCGACCTTGATATTGCAATAACAACAGCATGTATCCTTCTTGGCATTGCTGCAGTCACCATGTTCTTCTTTGAACGAATATCTGAACATGAGAGGATATAATGCTTGAAATCGATGAAGTATCGCTTGATCTTGGAGATTTTCACATCCGGTCCCTCTCGCTTAAAATAGACAAGCCAGAATACTGGGTGGTAATTGGTCCCTCAGGTGCCGGAAAGACAATTCTTCTGGAGATGATTGCCGGAATCCACCAACCTCATTGTGGGAGAATTGTTTATGAGGGGAGAGATATCACCCGGGATCCACCCAGAGATCGGCACATTGCGATGATGTATCAGGACATCATGCTTTTCCCTCATATGAATATCAGGGATAACATTCTGTTTAGCACAAAAATTCGAAATATCTATGATGAAAAATCCTGCAACCATTTTTCAGAACTGATCAAAACCCTTGGAATTAGTCATCTCCTCACGCGTCGTCCTGATACATTATCCGGGGGAGAAGCTCAGCGGGTTGCACTAGCCCGGGCCCTGATACAACGACCACGATTACTCTTACTTGATGAACCACTATCTGCACTCGATTCAATGACCAGGAAACGACTCCGTCAGGAGATTAGAAAAATTCACCTGCTTCTGGGTATTCCGATCATGCATATTACTCATCATTTTGAGGATGTGTATGCACTTGCTGACAAGGTTGCAATCATGCAGGAAGGGAGCATCGTCCAGACCGGAAAGCCGGAGGAGGTATTTTCTCATCCATGTACTCCATTTGTTGCAGAAATCTGTGGAACTGAAAATATATTCAGAGGAAAGGCTATCGCGGGAAGCGGGGGATCTACCCTGATTCTGGAAGATCTTCATCTGACCATTACTGAACAATATGAAGGAGATGTTGTGGTGACTCTTCGCAGTGAAGATATTATTATCTCGCATGAACCCTTCAGATCCAGTGCACGTCATGTCCTCCCTGCAACGGTAATGGAGCTTATTTCTGTTGGGCCGTTTATTCGTGTTGTTCTTGATTGCAATATCCGGATCACTGCTATGGTTACCAGAACTAGTTGTGAAGAACTCCGTCTCCATCCCGGTTTACTCGTCTATGCAACGTTCAAGGAGTCAGCAGTTCATGTTATCCAAACCAGGGGCGGGAATAAACCGTTTTGTTGAATGTTGAGTCAGTTCCTATTTCGCACCCCCTGCTTAATGCCCCGTGATTTTCCATGCCCTGTCACTCAACCACACTTCTTGGCTATAGCCCGTCTATGGCATCCGCTCATCTTTTCCATGAGATTCCGCACCTGGTAATCGGTATTCGTTTTTATCTATTGTGGTCCAATGAAGTCTACATTAAATCTCGTTAATTTGAACAAAAGTGCCGGTTGCTCCCTCCTTTCATTTACACTCGAGTCAATCTCATATCCACCATCATTTGAGCGTATCGTGAAGAGTGATAACAACCAAATCATCGTGTCCGAGGTCGGTCTAACTAAAAGGCGGTTATTTGAGTTAATTCTTGGTGGTTTCGGTAGTTTCTCAAGTTCGATGTGAGTTAGAACGCGTAATAATCCGTGCATCAGAGCACTGAAATATAGTAGGGTCATCAAAGCGGCGATCCTCGTATCCTTCTCCAAGAAGATAGTTGCAGCCATGAGGGGTTCTTTTAAGATCTTAAAATTATGTTCGACTTTTCCTTGTCCTTTGTATGCAAGCAGGATCTCTTCACTCCTCATTTCATCCACGGATATATTTGTTAAAAGAGAGAATGTTGACGCTTTTTTCTTTTTCTGCTCTATAATGGATTCATTTCTTTCAATGTTAGTCGCTTTAATTTTCCAGGTCTGCACGATTACTGGTGGTTTCGGGTTTTTTCCAGGTCTTCCAACGGGTCGTTTGATCTCTTCCTCACAAACAACTTTTAGTTCAGGATAAACGATGGTTTTCGAATAACCTTTCAAAAATCGTTCTTTCTCAGCATTGGCATCAGGTTCACATGCGAATTGAATCTTCTCCAGTTCTTGGAGAATTGGTTGTAATTTTTTTTTGGGCTTTTTTGACACTTTTTTCCACATTCTGTTCTCTTTCTGAACTCCGAAAAACATGGACTGTGCAGGGATGGCCAAATATAGAGGCCGGGACTGAACATGACCAGTACTCAGTTGTAGCTTTAACAGGATGGGGACAGCAAGGACCTAATTTAATCCACTCATCTTTAGAATATGCCTCTATTCTCGCCTTTTCAGCCAGTTTCTTGTGAAAATTCTCTGGTATTTTCGAAATAAACCGGATGGAGTCTCCCCCATCATTCAATTTTTCCAGGTTCGGTTTTGTTAGAAGTTTGGAATCGGCGATGTATGTATATTTTTTAAATTCATCTCCATAAATAGCCCTTAATGCATCGATAACTTTGTTGTTATAACTGCAATCAGCAGTGTTTCCATCCAAAGGTATAAAATAAAGAATCAGCCCATCACCGTCAGTAATCATGCCCGTCATGATCTGATTGAGATCGTCGCGTTTTTGTTTACTATAACCTGGAATTATCGTTAGATGAGGTTTTTCTCCTTCATCACATTCGTAATCACCAAATAGCACATGAGATGTGGTATCTGAATGAAGGAGAAAGTTTTCGGGGAGATTAAAGATTAATCTGACCGAAAGGGCAATAGACGAAAACAAGGATGAGCAACCAGCTTCAAATATTCGATCAAGGACCCTGCCAAACATATCGTCATTAAGGGTTGCTGGATCAATAGGCTCACCGACAAGGAGCTCGAGATCCATTCCGGCATACGCTTCTTTAATCCTTGACAAACAGATCTTCTTATTTGCAAAGATGAAGGGGAGAAGTACCAAAAGTTGGGCAAGGACTCCGGGACTATACTTCCATTGTTCAGAATCCCAGATGACACGCTCGTTTATCCGCTCGATAAAATGCAGTTGATTCAAATATGAAGATATTACAGGCAACTGAAGAGGTGTCCTCAAATATTCTAATGGACGGCAAATAATAGTCGGATTTTTTAGGTCACGCGCTATGTTGAAGCTTCGGGGGGAGGGTTCGTTGTGTCGCCAGATATGCATACCCCTATAAGTATTCTATTCTAAGATATATATTTAAGCTAAGGTATAAAATTGTAGGAAATTAATCGCCCTTTTTGGGGGGGATGCGAAATAGGAAAGTCAGAGAGTATGATTGCTGGTAATTAACAAAAGAGGTTATATTTCTCATAAATGAAAACATTTTTAGTTTATGGGGTTGACTTAATGTGATTGAATATTAAAATTAATTAATTTTCAATCAGGAAAGAGAATGAAACAAATTCATATTCTTCATTATTTAGTAATTTTGTGTGCAGTAATGCCATTTATCGCTGCGGCATACGCAGATGATACCATGGCGGATCGTGTTATAACGGATGCACTTGGAAGAGAGGTAACCCTTCCTACAGAAGTCACCTCAGTTCTAAGCACGGCTCCACCAACGACTATGACTATCTATCTGATTGCCCCTGAACTCCTCATTGGGTGGAATTCTGATCCGACTGCAGTAGGAGGAATATTCATCCCTGATCAGTATCACAAGCTTCCCGTTGTTGGTGGATGGTTTGGAAAAAGTGATGGAAATTATGAATCATTCATCCAGCTCTCTCCTGATGTCATTTTCGAAGGCAGAACTATTAAAGGAGATCCGACAGATCTTGATGCAGTATCTGACAGGCAGAAACATTTTGGTTCAATCCCTCTGCTTGCTGTTCAGGACACCGCAAATATCTCGGGTTTTACAAAACCGATATCATTTATTGGAACTGTTTTAAATAAGAAGGAAAGGGCTGATGAGCTGATTGTTTATTATCAGGAGGCATTAAAAACTGTGAAAGAGACGGTATCACAAATACCTGAAGACCAAAAGGTAACAGTCTACTATGCTGAAGGGCCGGATGGACTTGCAACTGATCCAAGTGGATCTCAACACTCCATGCTTATTGATTACTGTGGTGGAAAAAACGTTGCTGAAACTACTATAACTCCGGGTATCGGAATGACTCCGGTATCATTTGAACAGGTCATGAGTTGGAATCCTGAAGTAATCATAGCAAGTGATCCATCATTTGCCTCATCAGTTCTTGATGATCCACTCTGGAAAGATATCCCGGCGGTCAAAAGTGGTCGTGTTTATGGGGTGCCACTTGCTCCTTTCTCCTGGTTTGACAGGCCACCTGGCACTAACCAGATTCCAGGACTATATTGGATGCTCCACTCACTCTATCCGGAGAAGTATTCACAGGATGCACTGAAAGAAAAAATTAGTCAGTTCTATTCGTCTTTTTACGGGATTGAACTCTCATCACCAGATCTTGAAGCATTGTTACAGAAAAATCCAAAATACGGGGCAGAATGAAAAATATTGAGAATAAACCTGAAAACGGTCTGAAAGGTGATAAAGCAAAGGGGTTTGCAGACATAGCTGCAACCATATTTGCTCCCATATATCCGGTTATTGCAGATCAGATTATTACATCTACTGGTATCAGGGAGGGAACTGCTCTTGATGTGGGAAGTGGGCCGGGCCACCTGGCAACTGCTCTCGCATCTGCTTCTTCCCTTACTGTTCATGCACTTGACCTCTCACCTGATATGATCCAGATCTGTGAGGCTCGTCTTATTGAAAATGGGCTCTGTGGACGTGTAATTCCTGTCCAGGGAGATGTAAGTTCAATTCCTTTTGATGATGAAACATTTGATCTGGTTGTAAGCCGGGGTTCCTGGTTCTTCTGGGAAGATCTCACCCAGGGACTTACTGAAATATACCGGGTTTTAAAGCCCGGAGGAAAAACATATATCGGGGGGGGTTTTGGAAATGCTTCTCTTAAAAAGCAGATTGTATCGGCAATGAAAGATCGAAGTCCTGATTTTGAGGAAGGAATGAAAGAGAGGATCACTTCCCGATCACCTGAAATCGTTACCGCAGCGTTGGATGCTGCAGGAGTCTTGGACTATACGATTATCAGTGATGAATCCGGCTTTTGGATTAAGATGGTGCGATAGTGACTGAATGTACCTATTGTCATCACCGGTGTGAAATTTCGGAAGGGGGAATTGGCAGGTGTAACATGTACACCGTGACAAACAGCGAGGTCACTGAGCGATTTCCTGATCAATGGCTGGTGATTACACCGGTGGCTGTTGAGACAATTCCGTTTGTTCACGCCTGGCCGAATGCAAAAGCGCTTCAAATTAGTACGGTTGGGTGTAATCTCACCTGTCCGGGCTGTGTTTCAGAAGTGCTAGTGCGAAGTCCGGACACTATGGGAACCGGACTAAAGCATCGCAGTCCCCTCTCAATTATTGAGGAAGCTGAGCAGGAGCAGTGTCAGGGAATAATATTCTGCCTTAATGAACCAACTGTTTCTCTCCCTTCTTTTCTCCGGGTTGCTCATCTGGCAAAAGAGAGGGGGATGTTTGTCGGATGCTCAACGAACGGGTATTTTTCAGACCATACGCTCAACCTTCTCATCCCGGTTCTTGATATGGTAAACATCGGCCTTAAAGGGACAAACCCTGATGTTCTCAGATCATGTGGAATCCGGGATCGAGGGATCGTTATGGAGAATATCTCCCGACTCAATGCTGCAGGGGTACATGTCGAAGCTGCACTAATGCATGCCACTGGTCAGGAGGAAGACCTGATTCAACAGGCCAGAGAAGTAATGGCGATATCTGATACAATACCTGTTCAGATTATGCGGTGTATGGCATTTGGTGAACTTGGGGAGGATTCAGAACCGGCGATCCCTGATTCTGAACGCCTCTGTGATCATATCCGCACCTTTGTTCCTCATGTGTATCTCTTTAATTCTCCTGGTAGTTCTTATCTGAATTCGGTTTGCACCAGTTGCGGAGGGGTTCTCATCAGTCGGGAGATGTATGGACCGATGGGATGCAGGCCACTCAATAGTGCCGGGAATGGAGTATGTTCCTGTGGATATCATCTGCCTGTTATTGGAACCATCCAGCAGACACGATATGAAGAAGAAGGAATGAAAGGTGGATACCGGCCAACCCGGGCTCTTGAATTTATTCAGGGTATTGTGTCCTGTCTTGGAGAGGAGGATCCTGCATGTGCACCACACCTCTGGCAGTCATTTATGGCTGGTGACGGGCTGAATCGCATCCATGATCGGATTCAACGAATTCCTTCATACTATGGAATTATTCAGGAGGTCGCAGATATTATTGGACGAAAAGAGGTGGGCGAAGACCTTATCTCCACATTGCAGGGTATGGTGCATCGTGTTTCAGATGCAGTAGAGGGCGCTCAAAGACCACGGGTGCTCTATTCAATGGGATACCCGAACTTTATGATAAATGGTGGACGGTTTGAGAATCACCTTGTAGAAACTGCCGGAGGAGAACCGGTAAACCAGTTGATTTCAAGAACCGGAAAACCAGGAGTAACCATAAGTTATGATGAATTTGCATTGTTAAATCCGGATTGGATATGTATCTCCGGATTATTTTCACTCCCTAAAGAATCATGTCTTCAGTATTGCAACAAGCATAATCTCACATCTCCAGCGGTAACAGATAACAACATCATAGAAATGCCCGCATCGTGGGACTTTGGCAGTCCCCGGTGGATCCTTGGATTAATGCTGCTTGCTGCAATGTTCCATCCGGATCGGTGTACCTGGAATCTGAAGGATGAAGTTGATCGTTTTTATCGTCGTTTCTATGGGATATCTTTCGATAGTGTGCATCCGACACGATCGTTTATCAAGGCATCTGCTAGGTAATGGATGGGATGGTTCTCATGGTACATAACCCGGATATATACTCTGGTCAACCGGACAGGGGCACCCTGGACGGAATCGTACTGGAATACAGACTTTTCGATCTGCAATCCTGACATACTCCACTCTGACATCCACATGATAGGTTTCCCTGAGTGCATCACTTGTTATCACCGAATCAGCGGATCCAATGGTTGAAAATGCCCCATCCTGCATAATGCCGACCTGATCAGAAACAATGAATGCATGGTCTGGGAAATGAGATGTCATAATAAGGGTCATCCCCCGGTCTCTGAGTCGTTCTACGAGAGAGAGGACCTGCATCTGGTTTCCAAAGTCCAGATGGGAGGTTGGTTCATCGAGGAGAAGGATATCTGGCTGTTGAGCGAGAGCACGTGCGATGAGTGCAAGTTGGTGCTCACCACCACTTACCTCATTTACTGGTTTTTCTATCAGGTGGTACACCCCGACTTCCTGAATCGCTTCTATTGCAATTCTTACATCCTCTTTGGAAGGGGAGGAAAATGCAGAGATATATGGTGCCCGTCCCATGATTACATACTCAAGAATCGTGTACGGGAATGCGACTGCATAACCCTGAGGAACAAAGGCAATCTTTCGGGAGAGGTCCTGGCGATCCATCTTCCTGATATCTATCCCGTCAAGTCTGACTGAACCATTATTCAGATCCAACAAATCAATCAGACAACGAAGTAGTGTTGATTTTCCTGTTCCATTTGGTCCAAGAATACAGAAGAGTTCTCCAGGATTCAGGGTGAATGATACATTGGTAAAGATGTCTCTCTCTCCATCCCAACTAAACGTGATATCGTGGGTGCTTAGTGTTATGCCCATCCTGTCTTCCTCCTCCAGAGCAAATACGCAAAGAACGGTGCACCCAGGAGTGCGGTGAGAATACCAAGAGGGATCTCGGTGGTGATGAGCGTCCGGGACAAATCATCCATGATAAGGAGATATGATGCACCAATGACACTTGTCATCGGGAGCAGACGGCGGTAATCGGGTCCGGTAACCATTCTTCCGAGATGTGGCACAACGAGCCCCACCCATCCGATGATCCCGCTAATACATACAGAAGCAGCAGTGAGGAGGGTTGCACACAGGATGATTATCCGGGTGATCTGTTTCATATTAATTCCAAGTGTTCTTGCCTCATCTGATCCAAGTGCGAGAAGATTGATTCTCCAGCGGATGAGTATAAGAATCGTCCCTCCAAGGATCATGGCCGGAGCTATAGCAATTATATCACCGTACCTGACTGAAGATAAACTTCCCATAAGCCAGAATATGATGGTAGGTAGTTTTTCGTATGGATCAGCAACATATTTCGTGATGGAGAGGAGGGCTCCAAAGAATGATGAGACAATAACTCCGGAGAGCACCAAAACAAGGATCTGACCTGATTTATAGAGCCTGCTTAAGAGGTAGGTGCAAAGGACCGCAACGATACCCCCGACAAAGGCAAAGACCTGTATCATCCATGAGGATGAGGCGATGAGAATTGCGATCGCTGCACCAAAACCAGCTCCCGAAGAAACACCCAGAATATCAGGGGATACTAAAGGATTCTTAAAAAGTCCCTGATAGGCTGCACCAGCCATGGACAGAGCTGCTCCTACCATCACTGCGGCAATGATTCGGGGAAGGCGGACCTGAAAGATGATTGTTTCCTCGGCATTTGTCCAGGAATGTTCTATGGGGATGAATGGAGAGAGAAGAATCCGAATCACATTACCTGGTTCCACTTCAAACCGTCCGATAAAGAGTGACCATAAAATAACAATTAACGGAAGGAGGTAGAGGGATATTGTCAGGGGAAGGGTGAGAGACAGATTACTTGTTATCTGATTAATTATTTGTGAGTCGATTTGGATGTCTCTTTCTTCCTTATTACCATTAAATTTTTCTGGATCTGCTTTATTCATATGGTCTCCTAAATTAAAAATATTAAATTCTTTAAAAAAGTAATTTAATTCCATTTATACACTCGTGATGTATGAGTTTTAAGAAACATGTTATTTATTCATTTTGTTAATCTCTTTTAAATAACCTCTCTGATAGTAATCAACATTCTGTCATAATGAAGCGATTAAGTTCAACTTGAAAAAGCACATTTTTCTCTAAATTTGGTTATTTTAAAAAAAGCGCGATATGATTCTTTGGTTTATAGATGATAGAAAACCCGAAAAAATCATGAAATCCGAATATTTCAAGATTTATTGAAATTAATTTCTCTGGGTTTAAGATTGGAACTGAAATCATTGAAATGATGAAAATAATGATTTTTAGTCCGTTCAAATAAAATTAGGCTTTTGATTGTCACTGACGAGGTGTGTAAAGATAATTCTGGTGTTGTCCATTAGGGGTCCCAAGGAGAACGGATGTAAGGTTTTTTCATTCAAATCTATCAGACCTGATATAAGATGGACAATCATGAAAGAAGAAATAGCAAGAAGAAATATAAATTGATTATTACGCTTGAATTGTGATATATTCAGATATATGGTTAATTTATACCTTGAATTACTCATAGAAAAGGAATTGGGTGAATCCCGGATTCCTTTTGATTTATCTGGTATAACCTCGGCGATTTCCCTGGCATTGGTTATAATCAGTTTGTATAATCTGATTTCCCTAGTTTTGGTAAGAATGCGTTGTCAGCCTCTACTCTGATTGCATGTGAGAACAGGGCAAGCGGGATCTCCATCGGACAGAGTTCTTCGCATTGACCACAGTTGATGCAGCTGTCAGAGATGTGGGCAAATCTGCGTAGGTGGAACATGGGGTCTGCTGGGAGCACTCCCCGGCGAACCATCAGCGATTCTTCCCTGCCTTCAAAAGCGGTCGGAGAACAGACCGGACACTTCTCAATACAGGAATAACACTTGATACAACGTGAAGTCTCTGTGTTTATAACATCCCAGAGGTTGGCACCAAGGGCAGTGAAGTCATGCTTTCTCCACTTGTCTCCGAGTTTGAGCATTGCTCCTTCAACTTTGGCCCGGATTTCAATGCCTTTTTGTGCAGCTGGTTCAACTTCTATCTTCTTCGCTGCAGCAGCTTTTGAGACCAGATCTGCACCTTTATCGCTGCAAACCTCGACAAAGGTTGCCTTTCCTGCTTTTTCACCGATAACACCCCAGTTACCACAGGCAAGATCAGCCTGGCGGGGAACCTTGTATTTACACCGGCGGCAGTTGCTTCGCCGACCAAATCCTTCCTCTTCAAGTTCATCGACTGAGATGCCCTTATGGCCGCCTTCGTACTCAATAATGAACTGACCCTTGTCAATCTCTTCCTTATGGACTTTGTCAGGATCAACGCCGTATTTTGCTTTGATCATCTTCCGGGCTACTGTCGGATTAACAGAGCCACCACAGTTAACACCGATGGTGATGATGTTGTTCATGTCGACATCATTGCGCTTTGCTTCTTCAAGCAGTCCCATGAGGTCGCATCCTTTCACAACCACCCCGATCTTCATCTTCTTTGCCCCGTCCAGATAGTCCTTAATAAACGTGGACATAAGCAGGGTACCACAATGCAGGGATCCTGCAGTCTGGTCAAGGTCTTTGGGGTCGGTTATCGCAACCGGAACGGCATCATAGATGTCATACCCTTTCCGGACTGCAACTATCGCATCAACCATCTTAGTTTCAAGGGCATATTTCAATAGTGCAGTTACTGCTCCACCGCATTCTGCCTTTTTGGCAAGTCCGCTATCTGTGGTCCATGCATAGAGGAGATCTCCTTTTGCTGCCATATTAGTTCCCTCCAGCCATTTTTTCAACAGAAACAGCACAGTGCTTGAGTTCAGGCATCTTTGACATCGGATCAAGTGCGGTATTGGTCAGGTTATTGACTCCTTCATCAAAGTGCATGGTCATGTAGAGCACGCCTTTTCCGATCTCATCAGTAACACGGGCAACGGTTTCAGTCTGACCACGACGGCTTTTCAGGAGGATCTTCTCACCCTGTGCGATACCGAGGCGTCTTGCGTCTTCGTTGTTTATCTGAACATATGATTCAGGAACTTCATAATGAAGTGCAGCACACCGGTCTGTCTGTGTCCGGGAGTGGTAGTGGAAGATCAGGCGGCCGGTCATCAGGGTGAAGGGATATTCAGCGTCAGCGACTTCTGCCGGTTGCCTGTACTCAATTCCAAAGAGATTGCCCTTTCCATCAGCACATCCGAATTTTTCACAGTGCAGGATCGGAGTTCCGCAGTGTTCTACCGTTGGGCATGGCCAGACAATTGATTCCGGCTTCTCCAGTTTTTCATACGTGGCTCCAAACATTGAAGGAGTGACAGCCCGCATATCATCCCAGACGTCCTTTGCGGTGGGCAACTCAAAGCCCTTAAGCCCCATCTTCTTTGCGAGTTCTGATATGATATGGATGTCTTCCTTTGCTATGCCAGGTGGATTGACTGCTTTTCTGACACGGTTAATGCGGCGTTCTCCGCTGGTAAATGTCCCGTCTTTCTCAGCAAAGCATGCTCCTGGAAGGATAACATCTGCATAGTTACAGGTCTCGGTAAAGAAAATATCCTGGACTACAAGGAAGTCGAGTTTATCAAGTTGTCTTTTAACGTGATTGGAATCAGGATAAGTCACCACAGGGTTCAGGCCAAGGATATACATCGACTTGATCTCATCACCGCATATGTTGATCTGCTCGGTAAGAGTCTGGCCGTACCAGTCCGGAAGACCGGTAACACCCCAGGCTTTCTCCATCTTTGCACGGTTATCTGCGACTTCACATTTCTGGTACCCTGAGTAGACATTCGGGTATGCCCCCATATCACAGGCACCCTGCACGTTGTTCTGTCCTCGAAGTGGGTTAACACCGACTCCCGGGCGGCCGACGTTGCCGGTAAGCAGTGCCAGGTTGCCCATTGAACGAACATTATCAGTACCGGTGGTCAGTTCAGTAATTCCAAGGCAGTAGATGATGACGGCGTTCTTGGCATCTGCATACTTATATGCCATTTCTTTCACTACTGATGTCGGAACTCCGGTAATGTCCTCTACATCTGCATAATTCTCAACGGTCTTCTTGAGATCTTCAAAGCCGTTTACCCGTTCCTCAATGAATTTCTTGTCGTGCTTGTCTGCCTTGATGATCCAGTACATCATCGAATTTGCAAGGGCGATGTGGGTTGACGGGTTAAACTGAATCCATTTGTCAGCAATCTTGGCAGTCGTTGAAAGACGTGGATCCACAGCGTAGATAGGGATGCCTTTCAGTTTTGCCTGGACTAAACGCCTGCCAGCTAGCGGGTGTGCTTCCAGGGCATTTGATCCCCATACCAGAATGAAGTTTGAGTTCAGGGCATCTTCAAATCCGTTCGTTGCGGCGCCAGAACCAAAGGAGAGGGAGAGGCCGGCAACAGACGGACCATGGCAGATACGGGCACAGTTATCAACGTTGTTGGTCTTGAATGCAACCCGTGCGAACTTCTGGAAAATATAACAGTCCTCGTTCACCGTTCTGCATGAGGTCTGAAACCCAAATCCTTTGGCTCCATATTTGTCGTTTGTCTCTTTGAATTTCTTTGCGACAAGGTCTAGGGCTTCGTCCCAGGATGCTTCGACAAATTTACCGTCCTTTTTAATCAGCGGGGTTGTCAGCCGATCAGGGCTGTGAACCGACTCCCAGCAGGTTACCCCTTTTGGGCAGAGTTTGCCGTCATTAATCGGACTTCGCTTATAAGGTTCAACACCCACTACTTTCTCGTCTTTTACCACGAGATTCAGAGTACACCCGACACCACAATATGGGCAGGTTGTCTGTACATACTTAATTATACCTTGAGGTACAGTTGTCATAAAAAATTCCCCGAGTTCTTCTGTTCAAGCGGAAGGGCACAATATGCCCTTAGCCCCCCATTTATTCTGTCCTTTATCTGAATACCAAAGGAAACTACCCGTTGTTTCCTGTTGGTAAAGGAGTCATCCGGATGACTGTCGCATGCGGCAAAGGATACAGAAATCTGGTTCCTTAAATCCGGATGATCTGATGAAAGGTCTGTTACCAGAGAGAACGAATGGTAAGCATAATTATCAATTTCTAGGGAAGAAGATAAATCTGTCGAAATTGTTTTGAAATCTATGGTAATTTAATTTCTTTTTTAAAATTTAGAAAAATATGCAATTTGTTTAATCACGTCTTCAAAAAGTAACTGTTTTAAAAATTCAAATATTTTTTTATCTAAAAGATTCGAAATTTTGATTATTGGTATGCGCCTCTATATTATTTACGTTTCCAAAGGGAATTAATGAATTATGCACACTCAGCTTACCTCTCATCATGAGATTACGATGCCGGTGGATGTTACAAAATTTGATGGAAAAAAGGCTGTAATACAGAAGGAAGAAGTATGCACTGAAGAGACTGCCACCATTCTAATAAATGGGACACCTATTGTCTCACTTGCCATAACACCTCAATATCTTAAGCCGTTTGTCTGTGGGCACCTCATTTGTGAAGGATGGATACGGTCAAAAGATGAAATCAGTTCAATCAGCGTTAATGGGATGCTGATTGATGTAACCATTCCGGGCCTGGATCCTCAGGATAAACAGGTGGGAACTGAAGTAAGAAGTTCGGGATGTCCGGGAAGGAGGGGAACCTGGGGGGAGATTGAGCAGGCGATCCCGGATGGGTTTTTAGTTTCTAGTAATGTCATTTTTGCTGCTGGAAAAAAAGTGAATGAGCTTGCAACAATCTGGCAGAAAACCGGGGGGACACACTGCTCAGTTATTATGGATAGTTTCGGTGATGTTATTGCAACAGCTGAGGATATGGGAAGACACAGTTCGGTGGATAAGGCAGTTGGTTTAGCTTTACAGAAGGGAGTGGATTTAAGCAGGGCGTTACTGGCCTGCAGCGGGCGATTACCTGCAGACATGGTTGCAAAAGGAATCCGTGCCGGGATACCAATTATTGTAAGTCATAATGCACCATTTATCCACGGAATTGAACTGGCACGAAGAGTAAATGTGACACTTGCAGGATTTGTCAGACCACCAAGGATGAATATCTATAGTGCTCCACAGCGGATTCGCTTTGAAGAATAAATGTAGTATTATTCTTCATATCAATGATAGATTAATGCCTGTATGCCCAGTGTAAACCACAGTATGATCAAAACCAATTTTTAATGGGTTCTAATTCATCTTATTTATTTAATGTAATTAACCCTCGACATTTATTTAGTATAACTCCTAACTTCATAGAGAACTCGGGAACATCTTTATGAAAAAAATCATTTCGTATCTCAGTATTGGGCTGGTAATCCTCCTGCTCATTGCACAAACCGGCTGTATATCAGCAGCTGAATCAAGCCCAGCAGAACTTACCCTCTTTGCTGCAGCATCACTCACCGGAGTAGTAGGGGATCTCAAACCGGTCTTTGAATCTGCACATCCCAAAGTAAGCATCATTATTAACCTTGATAGTTCTTCAACGCTTGAAACCCAGATAAAAGAGGGTGCAGTTGCTGATCTCTTCCTTCCGGCAAGTGTGAAGAACATGGACAATCTGGACAAGGAGGGACTAATTGATGCAGCAACCATAACTCCGTACGCTACCAACAAACTTGCACTCATTGTCCCGGTTGATAACCCGGCAGGCATTACCAGCCTAGCTGATCTTGCCAAACCAGGTGTAAAGATTGTTAGCGAGACTTCAGAGGTTCCGGTCCGAAAGTACACCGAACAGATGCTGAATAAAGCCATCAACAATACTGAATATGGTCAGACATTTGTTGATGCATTCAGAGCAAATATCATTTCTGAAGAGACCAATGTTGCCAGTGCAACCTTAAAGGTTGCTCTGGGTGAGGCAGATGCAGGAATCACCTATTATTCTGATGTCACTAAAGATCTCGGTGATAAGATAACCATCATCACAATCCCTGAAGATCTCAATGTTGTAGCATCTTATGAGGCAGGTGTCCTGACCGAGGCAAAGCAGCCTGAACTTGCACAGGAGTTCATTGACCTGCTTACTTCTGAAGAAGGAAAGGCCATGCTGAAAGATTATAATTTCATTCCGGTATAACCTGACAGCATGATATCAGGTCAGACTCGCATACATAAGGGGAAGAAACAGTGTATTCTCCTCTTTTTCAGCCTGATCATTCTCACAACCATCCTCTTTTTTACTCTGCCTGTTTTCTCACTGCTTCTGAAGATAACGCTGGAAGAATTTGTATCAGCAATCCTTAAGCCGGATGTGAAAAGTGCGATATTTCTCTCGCTTATCACTGCTACAACAGCGACGGTTATTATTGTCCTGATCGGGACCCCGCTTGCATTTCTCAATGCCCGGGTATCTTATCCTTGCAGGAATTTCGTTGAAACCCTTATTGATCTCCCTATTGTGCTTCCTCCTTCAGTTGCCGGTCTTGCGCTTCTGGTGCTTCTTGGCAGGCGGGGTCTCATCGGATCATACCTGAATGATATCGGGATTGCGATAATATTTACCACACTTGCAGTGATCATTGCCCAGGTTTTTGTTGCTGGTCCGCTCTACATAAGACAGGCAAAAAGTGCATTTGCAATGGTAGATCCTGTATATGAGTCAGCGGCCCGGACTCTTGGTGCCAGCCCTTTGAAGACTTTTCTAAAAATTACCGTCCCTTTGGCACGCACTGGTTTGCTATCCGGAGTAATTCTCAGTTTTGCCCGGGCTATAGGAGAGTTTGGAGCAACCATCATGGTTGCAGGTAATTTACCGGGAAAGACTCAGACAATGCCTTTGGCCATATACGGGCTTATGCAAAGCGATATCACTGCGTCAATTGCCCTTTCAATAGTCCTTATTGGAATCTCGTGTTTAATCTTAGTCTTAATCCGAATCATATCCGGGAGGTCTGCCTGATGCTTTCTGCTCATCTGATCAAACAGCTACGTGATTTTCAGCTTGATGTGGACTTTACTGTGCATCCCGGAGAAGTTCTGGTACTTCTCGGAGAGAATGGAGCTGGAAAATCAACCATTCTTAACCTTCTTGCAGGGCTTCTTCCCTTAGATGATGGCAGGATAATCCTGCATGGAAGATCACTATTTTGTAGTGTATCCACTGTTTCATGTCCGCCAGAAGACAGGCGGATTGGATATGTCTTCCAGAATTATGCCCTCTTTCCTCACATGACTGCTTTTGAGAATATAGCATTTGGATTGAGGATGCGAAAATTATCGCCTGATCAGATTATCGCAAATGTCAGGCAGATACTTGATGATCTTGGTATTGCACATCTTGAGAATGAGCAGGTTACTACCCTCTCGGGCGGACAACGCCAGCGGGTAGCTCTGGCCAGAGCTCTCATCATAAAGCCACATCTTCTGCTCCTTGATGAACCTCTTGCTGCTCTGGATCAGCGATCCCGGGAAAAAATTCGGATAGAACTAAGGGAGCAGCTGGTGAAGAGTAACCGACCTGCTATACTGGTTACTCATTCGATGAAAGATGCCAGGATTATTGGAGATCGGGTGTTAGTACTGGCGCAGGGCAAAGTTGTATGGTCCGGCAGACCTGATGAACTGCAACCTGGCAGTGGGATTCCACTAACCCGGGACTGAATGGGTATTATTGGCTGCTTTATGCGATTCACGAATGCGATTCGCTGATATCACCAAAAGCCTGGAATGGGTATAACAATCATCGGTTCGTGCATAATAATTTCTCCCAGACTATTTCAATTTAGTATTTTGAAGCGTTGGAATGAAGATTTGATTCGGATTGCATTGATCGTTTCAGTTAAATAGTATGGGAAATCAATAACTGTATATAATAAGGTGTTAGTTAATGGTTCAAGTTGATGAAATCTATGAAGTCTCTCTCGCTCCTGCAGAATATAACTGCATTGTCGAACAATTTCACTTCGACATCGTAAATGGAGAAGATACAATAATTGAGCGGACTATCGGAGGGAAAAAAGTCCGGGGGTTCGTAACCGGATATTCATGGAATGGTGCAAAGAAGCCACATCAACCACTGAAACAGAAGATAAGATTTCAGATTGCTGAATTGATAACTTCGGAATAACCACCAAAAAAAAAGAAAATTACTGCGAACACTCTCTTTTTACCTTCGTGGTAGATACTAAATATCATGAGGTTAAATCCTCTCACTATGGCAGAATGGATATGTACAAAATGTGGGTACATTTACAACGAAGCATTTGGTGATGATGCACACAATGTGCCTGCGAACACCCCGTTTGAAAAGATTGATCCATCGTGGGTATGTCCCCGCTGTGGTGTTGGGAAGGCATTTTTTGTAAAAAAGGCATGAAGAATTAAAAACCTTCATGTTTTACCAGTGATAATTATCAGTTGGTTTTACAGGTGGTAAGCACATCTGGTTTAAGAAGGCTTTAGGTTTCATAGTTTCTATTATATATTCATGGTTCATCATCAGAATGAATATACTACAGGAGAAATCCTGGTTCGCCTTCAGGAAAATGGGTATCCCTCCGTATTTCAGGATTATTATAACAAATGTATTCCGTTTCACACGTATCCTGCACCTGGTCTTTTAATCGCAATCGGGATGGTTGATTATGCCCTTGAACTCCTTGGTGCAGTTCCTGGAGAGAAACTCTATGCAGTCTGTGAAACCGTGAAATGTGCTCCTGATCCTCTACAGGTTATCGCAAATTGTACTATTGGTAATCATCGACTCCGTATTGTCCCTATTGGCAGGTTTGCAATTATGATGAATCGGCCGACCATGGGAGATTATGCTGAAGGTGTTCGCGTATATGTTGATACAAAGAAACTCGGAGCCTACCCGGTTCTTGAGAAATGGTTTGCAAATAGTGTGGAGTTCTCAAAAGACACCATGAAAAAAGCACTGGTTGATCAGATTCTGGCATCAAAACGAGAGATACTTTCTGTCCAAAAGGTCAGGATTCCTGTAACCCATAAGAAGAAATGGAACACCGCGGTATGCAAAACGTGTGGTGAACCGATTCCGGAGGATCTTATTGAAGGCGATCGGTGTGCCGGATGTGGAAGTCTCCGGTATTATGAACTGATTTAACTCTTTTTTTGAAATAGTCTGTTTTTGTAATAGCAAAGCCTGAGGGCTAGGTTTGTATCATGTTTATTGTTTGAATAGATTCTATCATCACCGGTTGCGTTATGAGGGGGGAGTAATAGAGATCCCCCTGTTTTCCGGGATGTGTGGTGTGAGGGAAGATAAGAAAATTCCCAATAAATGGGAGATTTTCCTGATTATTCTTCAGAGAAGATATTTTCGTATATTGAATCCGTTCTGGTTGCATCAAGACGTGCACGTTCAACCTTCTCTTCAGCAAGGGCATGAATCGGGGGGGTCATGTCGATGCCGGGTGTATGGTTGAACATTTTTTCTATCTCGGTCTGCTGTGAGTGCATAAACAGAGCGTTTGGTATTTCCATCGGACAAAGTTCTTCGCACTGACCACAGTTCACACAAGAGTCAGAGACGTGAGCGAACCGGATCAGATGGAACATGAAACTCGTTGGCAGAACACCGGGTGAGACATACCAGGGTTTCTTTGTGGAACACTCGACACAGTAACATATCGGACAGGCCTCAACACAAGCATAACACTTGACACACTTGGCTGATTCTGTCATAATAAGTTTCAGACGGTCTTTGCCGGTGCCCATTGCACCAAAGTCGCGGTGGCGCCACTCGTCTCCGAGTTTAAGCATGGCCCTTTCGACTTTTCCACGAATTTCAATTCCCTTGGGGTCTGCTGCACAGGTTTCAAGTGCTCCTTTTGACTGAGCGCTGGTTACAAGGTTTGCACCCTTTTCTGAGCAGATCTCCATGAAGGTAGCCTTTCCAGCCTTTTCTCCGATGACTCCCCAGTTACCACAGGCGATATCGGTCTGGCGTGGCACTTTCATCTTACAGCGGCGACAATTAGACCGGCGACCGTAGCCTTCTTCCTCAAGCTCATCGATTTTGATGCCTTTGTGTCCACCTTCATATTCAATGATGAACTGGCCCTTGTCGATCTCTTCTTTGTGCACTGCGTCTGGATCAACCCCGAATTTCTCGGTTATCATTCTGCGGGCTGCCACCGGACTTACCGATCCTCCACAGTTGACCCCGATCATGATGATGTTGTCAAGGTTAATCTGGTTCCGCTTGGCAAGTTCATAGAATGCCATTGCATCACAGCCCTTACAGGTGACTGCAATCTTCTGGTCCTTTGCCCCGTTCAGATACTTCTTAATGAGTTTGGGGATGAGCAGAGTTCCACAGTGCAGAGATCCTGCCGTCTGGGCGATGTCATCAGGATTAGTGATGACCACTGGAACTGCATCATACAGGTCCTTCCCCTTTTTGATTGCAACAACGGCATCAACCATCTTGCTTTCAAGTGCATGCTTAAGAAGAGCAGTTACTGCACCCCCGCATTCACCTTTCTTGAGAATTTCAGAATCCTTTGCCCATCCATAGAGCATATCACCTTTTGCCACCATCTTAGTTTCCTCCGATCTTTTCGATAGATATGGCACAGTGCTTGAGCTCTGGCATTTTGGACATGGGGTCAAGGGCAGTGTTCGTCAGATTGTTTACCCCGTCAGCAAAGTGCATAGTCATATACACAACACCAGGGCCGACATCATCAGTTACCCGGGCAACAGTATCAGTCTCTCCACGACGACTCTTAAGTCTGACGATCTCTTCATTCTTAATCCCTAAGCGGCGTGCATCTTCAACATTGATTTGTGCATATGAGCGGGGAACTTCACGATGGAGATCCTCGCACCGGCCTGTCTGTGACCGGGAGTGGTAGTGGAAGATGAGACGTCCGGTCATGAGGGTGAATGGATATTCAGCATCAGCAACTTCTGCTGGTGGGCGATAGTCAATACCAAAGAGATTACCCTTTCCGTCAGCGGTTCCGAATTTCTCCTTATGCAGGATTGGTGTTCCAGGGTGTTCTTCAGTTGGGCATGGCCAGCAGATTGATTCTGGTTTATCTAGTTTTTCGTAAGTACAGCCAAACATTGACGGAGTAACTGCCCTCATGTCATCCCAGACATCTTTTGCCGTGGGTAGATCAAAGCCTTTAAGGCCCATTCTCTTTGCAAGTTCTGAAAAGATCCAGATGTCTTCCTGTGCCTGACCTGGTGGGTTAACTGCTTTCCTGACACGGTTGACACGTCTCTCTCCGCTGGTAAAGGTTCCATCCTTCTCTGCGAAGCAGGCCCCTGGCAGAATGACATCAGCATACTGGCAGGTTTCGGTAAAGAAAATATCCTGAACGACAAGGAAGTCAAGTTTCTCAAGTTGACGTTTTACGTGGTTTGAGTCAGGATAGGTGACAACCGGGTTTAGACCTAGGATGTACATCGACTTGATTTCCTCACCACACTGGTTGATCTGTTCGGTAAGTGTGACACCATACCAGTCTGGAAGATCAGTAATACCCCAGGCTTTTTCCATCTTTGCACGGTTTTCTGCAGCTTCACACTTCTGGTACCCGGAATAGACATTGGGATATGCTCCCATATCACAGGCTCCCTGAACATTGTTCTGTCCGCGAAGAGGGTTTACTCCAACACCGGGACGTCCAACATTACCCGTAAGTAAAGCAAGGTTACCCATTGAACGGACATTATCGGTACCTGTGGTAAGTTCGGTAATACCGAGACAGTAGATAATGACTGCGTTCTTGGCATCAGCGTATCTGAATGCGATATCTTTAACTGTTGCGAGTGGGACTCCGTGGATGGCTTCAGCGTCAGCGTAGTTTTCAACGGTCTTTTTCAGGTCTTCAAAGCCATTGACCCGATCTACAATGAATTTACTGTCATGCTTGCCTTCTTTGATGATCCAGTACATCATCGAGTTTGCAAGAGCGATATGGGTTGATGGATTAAACCGCACGTAGGTATCGGCAAGGCGTGCAGTCATTGTATATCTGGGGTCAATTGCAACGATTGGGATTCCTTTTTTCTTTGCCTGGGCAATCCTGCGTCCTGCAAGGGGGTGCGCCTCAACTGCATTTGATCCCCATATTAATATAAAATCAGAATTCAGGGCATCTTCAAACCCGTTTGTTGCAGCACCTGATCCAAAGGAGAGTGATAGACCGGCGACTGAAGGACCGTGGCAGATACGGGCACAATTATCAACATTGTTCGTCTTAAAGCCTACTCGTGCAAATTTCTGCATGATGTAGCAGTCTTCGTTCACCGTTCTGCACGAGACCTGGAACCCGAAGCCTTTTGCCCCATGTTTATCATTCGTTTCTTTCAACTTTGATGCAACAAGGTCCAGGGCCTCATCCCAGGATGCTTCGACAAATTTTCCATCTTTTTTGATCAGAGGAGAGGTTAGGCGATCAGGACTGTGGACTGATTCCCAGCAGGTGACTCCTTTTGGACAGAGTTTTCCTTCGTTAATCGGACTACGCTGATTAGGTTCAACTCCAACAACCTTCCCCCCAGTGACAACAAGGTTCAGGCTACACCCAACACCGCAATATGGGCAGGTGGTGGGGACATATTTCATTACTTCTGTATTTTCACTCATATTTCACCCGAGTTCAACTGGTGAATCATACCAATTCCGTTAAGAGATACAGCTACAGCTATGCCATAGGTTTCGCTGCCTTGTAATCAGCCTGATTTATGAATGGACTACCCGAATAAGTCCACGAGGTAGATACCTCCTGATCACAGTGCAAATAGTATTGTCGTGGAGATAGATATAAATCTGGCGAAATAGAGTTTCAAAATGATGATTAGTGGTGGGCATTACTCCTGTAAATGCCTATATCCTATTTCTTTCGCGAAGATGTTTAGTTCTGATTAAGATAGTCTCACAACCATCATGTCTACTTGGGTTCTGAAATCCTAACCAATATTTTCTTCTCATGGATTGTTTTTTGATATTGGTCATGAAAAATTTATGCTTTTTCATTAGCAGAAGCCTGATACTTCGGTATCATCGAAGCTTTTTTGAGTATCTGGGCTTTTACATCTGATAAATCTGATTTAATTAACCCTATGGTTATTTTAATTACACTGGCTAATTTATTCACGCGATTGAAAATCCGGGATATGGGCCCGGTGATATCGGATATATAAGTTGTGATAATATGAAGGTTTCTATTTTAATTGAAATTTTTATAATGATTTTTGGGATAATTACCTTTTGCGCATTTATACGGTCTTATACTGGAAATGATAAGGAAAGGAAGCATAGATCTTTATTATTTTTTAAATCGGGATATATTGGGGGTAATGCATGAATCAGGATGAGGGACAGGCAATAACAGTTTATCCAATTGGTAAGATTTATTCTCCACATACCATTCCTCAAGAAACTCCGCTTCAGAGCAGTCATACATGTGCCGTTGGGATGATTGAGGTGTTTCCTGAGTTTATGGAGGGTCTTCACGATATCGAATCGTTTTCCCATTTGATTCTCCTGTATCATTTTAACCGGGCAGGAAAATGGTCGCTTACCGATAAACCGCTCTCTGATGGGGTAGTTGATCGGGGAGTCTTTGCGATGCGTCATTTCAGCCGGCCAAATAACATCGGTTTGTCTATCGTGAAAATTCTTGGAATACGGGGGAATTTCCTTGATGTTGAGGGGGTTGATATGCTTGATGGGACGCCTCTTCTTGACATTAAGCCGTATGTCCCCCCGTTTGATAGTGTGCCTGCTGCCAGCTGTGGATGGTATACACATGAGCATTTGAATGTGATTGAAAATCGCGGAAAATAAAATTACTGCTGTTTTAGTGGTGGATATGCCCGGATTTGAGTAGTCCTTCCCTCAACTCTGGCGAAACATCTGTATTTTTAGTTCGGTTTAATTTCCCTGACTTCAATTGCCCGTGGATTATGCACGTGCTCATTACATATTTTATAATTTTCAAGATTTACTGTATAACCCGTAGAAAACTTCTCACTGATATCTCGCATAACTTGTTTGTTTTCAGGCATGCTAACGTTGGTCCATATGGTGTGTCTATCAGGTTCTGCTGTGATTGTCCCGTCTTTGACAACGATAACTCCTTCTTTTATAGTATAAACTGCCCTGGAAAAGGCAGTTTCAATCTGATTAGGATCCGCTGGAAGGGATTCTGGGTCCAGATCATAAATCGCCACGTTCCCATATACTCCCTTATGAAGTGATCCATATAAACCGGATAGGCCAAGGGCTTTTGCTGGTCCTGCACGAGTCATCATCGCGATCTCATAGAGGTTTAGTTCACGATCAAGCGATGCGATGTGGCTTGCACGAACGACCCTTTCACTCTGTTTCATTGATTCAAGGGTGGTATCACGTGCCTTCTGGGACATAAGCCACATGATGATCCTGGGGTATCTGGTGAAAGGTCCGGCATTTGGATGATCAGTGGTGATATGAACGCGCATTAAATCTTTTGCAAATAATGCAATTTCAAGTCCAATAGCCCATTGAACGCCATTTACTGCTGTATCTTTATTATATTGATAGGGGACAACTCCAGTTCCTGTCTCCATTTCAACATCTGAATTTGCCCATTTCCTATGATTAAGGAGATGCAGGTGGTGCTCAAATGGCCCATCTGCTGTCATCGTGGTCGTTTCATCAAGGGTGACTGCTCCGAGATCAACCGTGATATTTTGGTGAGTATTCACATAGTTCATAACTTCCCTGGCACCTGATGCGATAGTTCCCCAACTATCCCCTTTGTATGCAAAGAACTGTAAGTGGGTATTATGAAGAACCTGCTCACGACCGAAGGAATTTCTTGCCCTATACCCTGAAGCAAGGTCAAGTGTTTTTATGGTATGTTCATAGTTTCCAGGGTTTCCAAAATTGTTTCCATGGAGATGAAGTGAGTGAGGAAGCCCTAAATATTCATTTGTTTCAATGAGCCCTGTGATTATCTCTGCAGGGGTAATATCAAAGAAAGGGACTGTATCATGAATATCCACACAATTTTTTCCCCATGCCCACGCCTCCGTTCCTCCAGGATTCACGCACTTGATTCCAAAGCCATATGTAGATTGGAGAAGCCATGCCACATAAGCAGCATTGTTCTCTATTTCTTTATTTTTGAGATATTCAAAACAAAACCAGTTATTCCCAAAAACTGGCATAGCAGTCTGATCGATAATTGGGGTGAACTTGAATTCTTCATGAACATGTGCTGCAAATAGTGGTGGCATCGCTGCTTCATTGGCGAATGTATACCCCATTCGAGCATAAGAATAGCCCGTTTTCCAGGTAGAAGGAACTGAGGATCCCATCTCCATCCACTTACCCTGCCTAACATTATTGCCCAGGTATGTTCCTCTGAAGAGTTTATCTTCAGGTCGCATTAGTCGTCCTGTATTTACCTTCGGGCCGGAAATATGGGTATGAATATCCACGCCACCGGCCATGACAATCTTTTTGGATGCATCAATGATATGTGCATGAGATGATACTTTATCAACAATTTTCCCCTCTTTAATGCATATATCTGCGATATCTCCATTAATTCCGGTGATTGGATCAAATATCGAGCCATTCTTTATTAATAGTTCTTTCATCTCTCTTCTCCTTCCTTTTTGAGCTCTTCCATCCGTTCAGCAATTTTAAGGAGGAGGGTTTCATCATCCATTATTCCTTCAGGTGGTTCAATCACTTTTCGGAATTGAATCGGGACATTGTCCATCCGGTAGACAATTCCGCCGACATCAACACCACAGATACAGGTTGGGATGTGCAGATCTGAGATCTCTGTTGCCATGGTGATATGGGGATCAATAGTCACCCAGGGATGTTTTTTCAGATGTTTTACGGCATCAATAGGGAAATGAGCTGCAGCATCAGTGCCGATGTTTATAAACATATCAACCTCATCTCTAACTGCCATGTCGATGCTACTGGTCTCACCTGGATTCATATGGGCATACTGATGTTTTGTGAGATCGAGACAATAGGGAAACCCAAACATCCAGGACCAGACTACTCCGGACCCGGCAATATTATAATGGCCCCTCATAGCCATGATAGCCCATTTTGCGTACGTATTCAGATCCCGAATCAAAGAAATTGCAATATCAACGTTATGATTACGACCATCAGTGTGTGTCAGACCCATGCCGAAAAAGACTGTTCCAAACCGAGCTTTTTTCATTATCTCGGCGATTACATAAATTGTTTGGCCTTTAATTCCTGCAACTTCATCAGGGAGGTCTTTTTCATGTCCTTGTATGCACATCCGGAAAGCATTGAATAGTTCATAATCGTGCCCCTGTTTTACCTTAAGGTGAAAATCTGCAGTATTTGCCGTATCGGTGTGGCGGGGATCAATGACAATTACTGTTCGTTCATAATGACCTCTTCCGGTGAAGAACCCTGCGGGAAATGTAGAGTATCGTGACATATGGCGTGGATGTGCATGAATCGGGTTCGATCCCCAGTATACAATCACGTCAGCACGGTTTTTGACTTCTCCAAGGGTGCAGCTTGGGTATCCATTGTCAAAAATTGCAAGAAATGAGGGGCCGTGGCAAATGGTTGCACAATTGTCAAGCATACCTCCTGCAAGATCCATAACTCGTGCCGCTGCTGCATGGGCCTCACTGTTTGTAGAACCGAATCCATACATCAAAGGTTTTTTAGCCTGTATTAGGTGGTGTGCAGTCCAGTTGATAGCTTCTTCATAGGAGATATTTTTCATTGAACCGTCTGGCTGACGAAGACGGGGGAGGATAATTCTATCCTCATAACTAGTTCTTTTGAAGATTTCATAGCCTATTGCACAGGCGTTCTCGACATCAAGGATTTTTTTACCATCATCAGAAATGGTAACCCTGACATCATCACATGCGCAACCACAATAGGGACATCCGACATTTTCGATAATCTTTGGCATTCCTCAAAGCTCCTTCCATAAGCCAACAGCACTCTGGATGAGTTCAAGGGCCGATTTCACCCGCTCATTCGGCGCTGGTTCGACTGTTACTAAAAATCCACTATACTGAGGAGCTCCAGTTGACTGGGTCCGTGAAGGGACAATCTGATTTGCCCAGACTCCCTGCCTTATATGGCAGAGGCCTGGATCACAGATCTGCTTTCCGATCACTGCGGTAACAATAACCTGACCACACTCACTGAATACCTGGACATTGGTATTCTCTGCAATACCAAGAATGTCCATGTCGAGTTCATTCATCTCAATAAGGCTGCATGCCTTATAGTATTCAGGTGATGTCTTTCCTATCTCCATGGCTATCCCCTCTTCGATTGCCCGATGAGTGATCATGTTTAACGTGTATTTATTTCTCATGAGATCTCCCGATTTTCTCATTTCGAAGGATTGAAAATTACTCAGTGAATATGTATCTTAAGGGAAAGAGCATAAATCTTGCTAAACTTAAAAAAAGTGATGAATTTCAGGGGAAATGTAATACATTAAGATAACTGGATTACTCCTCTTGTAACATCGTTATTGCAATAGTGTACGGGTTCTTTGGTGCATTCCCCATGTTTTTATTCGCGAAAAATGTATGGGGGTGGATTTCTTTTAGCTGGTCCAAAGAAAGTCTGGTTACAATATCGCGTGCAACTGTTTCTGCTTCACTACTTCGGCCTGGATTTTTCATTATGAATCCCATCCTGATGTGCATCACCATGGCATCACGGAGTTCTTCATCAGTCAGACGATCAAATGGGGTGTAAGGGGGTCTTTCTTCTTGAGGTGACATATTACTCCTGCAATAAATATTACTAAAAATTCTGGATTCCTGGGTTTATTCTTTTTTTGTAGCCATGTGTACTGTGGACTCTCCATAAGCGCTTCGCATCATCCCGGTCTGGAAGATATCAAGCCCCTGGGTTTTACAGATGCTCTCAAACTCCTCACGGTTAGCAATCGTATGATATCGGTTGTGTAATGCAAGTTCAAGTTCATAGAGTCCCTGCATTCCGGTTCCATCTGACTGACGGACAAACCAGTGATTTGAGATAAAAAGTCCGCCTTCATTGAGCAGAGAGGAAATATACTTCATACACTGGGGCAGATGTTTTTGATGTGAATATAGTGAATGTGAGGCAAGGATAATATCATACTTGGAAGTTCCTTTCAGCGCTCCGAACTCATCCGTACAGGTAACGATTCTGTTTTCCATCCTATAATGGTTGATGTTTGCGTGAAGGAGATCCCGGCTCTCCGATCTTTCACAAATCATCGCGTTCATTTCCGGATGAATCTGGCACACTGCAATAGAATACAGACCATGACCTGAACTTATTTCAAGCATAGACTTGGCTTCTTTAAAACCTGCCCATCGGCTTATGACGCTCGTGATATTTTTGACCATCCCTCTGATCTCTTGTTCAGCTATCGATGCTCCGGTTTCCTTATTTTCCGGTATAAATGTGATCTGCTCATCTGGGTTAGTGAGATAATCACTAAGTTTGTTCCATGGAGATTTTTCTGAAGCAAGAGCCAGAATGACATCGCCCTGGTAATAATTACTTGAACTAACAAAATGCAGGTTTGCTGATGGGGAGACCAGATATTTCTCATCAGATTTCCTTACAATATCCAGATAGTATAACATACCTAAAAGGCCTGATATGTAGTCATGGTGAATACCGGTTCCATTGCTTATTTCCTCACTTGTAGCCGGACCATGGGCAGCCATCCAGTCAAATAGTCGGATTTGCAGCGCTGCTCGAATCACCATGAATTCTTTGTATACCTGAACAAGATCATCCACGATTTCAATAACTGGTAATTCTGGTAATTTTATAAGTTCTGTTGTTTCTAACATATACTCTCCCTGGCTTTCTGGTAATGCCTATCCGTCTCTCTCACGGGTGCTGAAATATTGCTCATTGCCATGTAGTATGTCACCTCTTTCCTTAACCGGAATATGTTTATGGCACGAAAATACGGGGAAAACCAGTGCTTTTTTTAAAATATTCTATTTTCTCTGCCTTAAAAAAAAGGTTAAGCCTTAAGGTAGATGTTACCGTAGATAACTTCTCCTTTCTTCTTTTCCTTTCTTTCTCCAAGATCACCGATGAACTGGTCAAAGGTGTATGTCTGGCCGTCAACCTCTTTCTCAACGGTTGCAACCTTCTTGAATCCAGGCAGTGGGTAGAGTATTTTACCAAGGACGTATGCATCGCCCTTGACCATCTGACCACCGACTCGTCCTTCAACATCACCTTTGATGATGACCGTTCCACCTTCTGCATGGGTTAAGACATGAATGAAAACATCACCCTCGATGATGATGGTTCCACCGGTCATACTGGTTCCAATATCGTTGCCTGCTTTACCTTTTACACGGATAAGGCCGCCACTCATTCCACGCCAGTCTCCTCGGTAGGCACTTCCTACATGGTTGGTTGCATCACCCTCAACGGTTATCTCGCCACCTTCCATGGCAATTCCGAGGAATGCGTCTGCGTTTCCTTTAACCGTGATTTTTCCGCCTCTCATCCAGCAGCCGACATACATGTCTGCATCACTGTTGATGACGATCTCACCACCGGTCATCTGCTGACCAAATCGCTTCATCTTCCGGACATTTCCGTTTACGATGATTTTGGTGTCGTCAGCAGTTGTACCTGGCTTTCCTGCAAATGAGAAGAAGTCTCCAAGTTTCCAGACAATCTTTCCTTCATGAGCTGGAAGTTCTGCGATCTCTGATAGAGTTTTTCCGGCAAAAAGGTCCGGAGTCACACTGTAGCACTCAAGGTACAGCTCTGGTTGCTGTACCAGGGTCATTGTTACGGTTTCCATTCTTCTCCACCTCAGGCCTTGACTTCTACTTCAAGTGCACGGGGATTGTGCACGTGTTCTTCGAAAACTGCATAATTTTCAAGGTTTACTGTATAACACTTGGTAAATTTCTCTTTGATATCCCGCATGACCTGTGTATTCTCAGGCATGGTAACCTTGGTCCAGATCGTATATTTGGGTGGTTCTGCTGTTATCTCTCCATCTTTGACTACAATGACACCTTCTTTGATAGTGTAGGCAGTCTTACTGAAGGCTTCTTCAATGAGTTCAGGATCTGTTGGTAGTTTGGTTGCGTCAAGATTGTAGATCGCAATGTTTGCATCTGCACCGGGCATCAGGCTTCCATAGATGCTGGAGAGACCAAGCGCCTTTGCAGGGCCTGCACGGGTCATCATAGCGATATCATAAAGTCCGAGTTCCCTGTCCATTCCGGCGATATCAGATGATTTAATGATCTTCTCTTTTCGCTTCATGGTATCAAGGGTTGCCATCCGAGATTTTGCTGACATCAACCACTTGATGATCCGAGGGTACCGGGTGAATGGTCCTGCGTTTGGATGGTCGGTGGTGATATGCACACGCATCAGGTCTTTTGCGTAGAGTGCAAGTTCAAGACCGATTGCCCACTGAATACCGCAGACAGCTATGTCTTTATCATAAACGTATGGAACAACACCGGATCCTGTTTCAAGTTCAACATCGACGTTGGCCCATTTTCGGTGATTGAGTTCATGAAGATGATGCTCAAAAGGCCCGTCAGCGGTCATGGTGGTGGTTTCATCAAGTGTCACACAGCCAAGGTCTATCGTGATGTTGTCTGTTTTATTAACAAAATCCATGACTTCTTTTGCACCCGAAGCAAAAGTGCCCCAGCCGTCTCCTTTGTAGGAGAAGAACTGCAGGTGGGTGTTATGCAGAACCTGCTTACGTCCGAACTTGTTTTTTGCCTTGTATCCGGAAGCAAGTTTGAGTGTTTCGATGGTGTGCTCATAGTTGCCTGGATTTCCAAGGTTGTTCCCATGCAGGTGAACTGAATGTGGCAGACCAAGGTACTCGTTTGTCTCAATCAGACCTTTGATGATCTCTGCCGGAGTGATGTCAAAGTATGGCACCGGGTCGTGAATATTTACGCAGTTCTCTCCCCAGGCCCATGCTTCACTACCCCCTGGATTGACAACCTTGATACCAATTCCGTAAGTGGATTTAAGGAGCCATGCCACATAAGCAGCGTTATTTTCAATCTCCTTGTTTTTCAGGTATTCAAGGCAGAACCAGTTGTTTCCAAAAACCGGCATTGCAGACTGGTCAAGGATTGGGGTGTCTCTGAACTCTTCATGCACGTGAGGTGCAAGAAGCGGGGGCATTGCTGCCTCGTTGGTGAACGTATATCCCATCCTGGCATATGCGTATCCGGTCTTGTAGGTGGAAGGAATTGAGAATCCCATCTCCATTCGTTTGCCCTGCTTGAGAATACCTCCCCGGTAGTCTCCCCTGAAGAGTTTGTCTTCAGGTCGCATCATCCGTCCGGTGTTCACTTTCGGACCTGATACGTGGGTATGAACATCTACTCCACCGGCCATAACGGTTTTACCGTTTGCATCGATGGTTTTAGCCTTTGATGAGACTTTATCAACGATTTTCCCGTCTTTGATCGCAATATCAGTCTTGTCTCCTTTGATACCGGAGATTGGATCAAAGACATATCCGTTTTTAATGAGCAGTTCTGACATGTTCAGGCCCCCTGCTTTTCAAGTTCTTCAACCCGGTCAGCGATCCTGTTCAGGAGTGTTTCATCATCTAAAAGACCTTCCGGAGGTTCGATAACTTTTCTGAACTGAATTGGAACATTGTCCATCCGGTAGACGATCCCACCGACATCAACACCACAGATACAGACCGGAATGTGCAGGTCAGATATCTCAGATGCCATATTGATGCTTGGATCTATCGTGACCCAGGGGTGTTTCTTCAGGTGCTGAACTGCGGGGATTGGGAAATGCGCTCCTGCATCGGTTCCGATATTGATAAACATATCAACTTCGTCACGCATTGCCATATCAACTGAGCTCGTCTCACCTGGATTCATGTGTGCGTAATTCTTCTTAGTGAGGTCGAGACAGTAAGGGAATCCAAACGTCCATGACCATACGACACCGGGACCTGCGATATTGTAGTGACCACGCATTGCCATGATTGTCCACTTGGCAATTTTGTTCAGATCACGGGTCAGTGATATTGCAATATCAATGTTGTGGTTACGCCCGTCAGAGTGAGTAAGGCCCATCCCAAAGAATGTCGTCCCAAACCGGGCTTTTGCCATAATCTCTGCTACTTCAAGGATCTGCTCTTTTTTGATTCCTGCAACTTCTTCAGGAAGATCATCAGCATGTCCGTTTACGACCATACGGAATGCATCGAAGAGTTCGTAGTCATGACCCTGTTTAATCTGAAGGTGAATATCTGCAACATTTGCAGTATCAGTAAACCGGGGATCAATAACAATGACCGTACGCTTCTTCTGTCCTTTCCCGGTAAAAAAAACCACGGGGGAATATAGAATAGCGTGACATGTGCCGGGGGTGTGCATGGGCAGGGTTCGATCCCCAGTATATAATCACATCAGCACGGTTTTTGACTTCTCCAAGGGTGCAGCTTGGATATCCATTGTCAAATATTGCAAGAAATGATGGTCCGTGGCAGATAGTAGCACAGTTGTCAAGCATCCCGCCGGCAAGTTCCATGACTCGTGCAGCTGCTGCCTGCCCTTCACAGTTGGTAGAACCAAACCCGTACATCAGGGGTTTTTTTGCTTTGACCAGATGTTGAGCGGTCCATTCGATAGCTTCTTCATAAGAGATATCTTTCATGGACCCGTCAGGCTGACGAAGGCGGGGAAGCCTGATTCGGTGGTCTGAACTTCCGTGTTTGAAGATTTCATGTCCGATAGCACAGACATTTTCGACTTCAAGCACCTTCTTTCCATCGTCAGAGACAGTAACTCTGACATCATCGCAAGAGCACCCACAGTAGGGGCATCCGACATTCTCGATAACCTTTGGCATCCTTACTCACCCCTCCACATTCCGACAGCGCCCTGAACGAGTTCGAGTGCAGTTTTTAGCTTCTCTTTTTCTGCCGGTTCTACGGTCACCGGAAATCCACTATACTGAGGTGCGCCGGTGGACTGGGTACGTGGTGGGACAACCTGGTTTGCCCAGACGCCCTGTCTGATATGACAGAGACCTGGATATAAGGTCTGACGGCCAACGACCGCTTTTACGATAACCTGTCCGCATTCACTGGTTACACGGACGTTGGTGTTCTTTAAAATCCCGAGTTTTTTCATATCCTGCTCATTCATTTCTATGAGGTTGCAGGCGTCAAAATATTCAGGAGAAGTCTTCCCGATCTCCATCGCGATGCCTTCTTCAACGGCACGCTGAGTAATCATGTTTAACGTGTATTTTTCTGCCATAGGATCTCCCGAAAATCCTATTCTTTCATGTTCAGCTTGATAAGGGCTGATTTAGGATATGTTACATACATGGGGGGCATATCGCCTGGCGATCTGATAGAGAACGTCAATAGCGGTATCCTTTGCACCGTGTTTTCATCGCAAATTCCTGACCCGATCAGGAAATAGGAGATGAGTGCACTGACTCACCTGCATATTGCGACTGATTACACATCCTTAAACACTTCTACCCGCTCTCTGTTATCTTTGAGAACAGAGGATGAGCAAAGCACAGACCAAATCTGCAAATAAGATTCATTTTAAGTTATTATATAAATCATAGGGCTGTGGGAGTTAGGCATAGGGTGTGCGTTGTATCTATGTTCTGTGCAAAAATCCTTGGATAAATGGTTTGTATGGTGTCCGGGTGAGAAAATTAGTAGCAAAAACTCCATTTTTTCTCTCCCATTATATTGAGATAATGAACTGGTAGTTCATCATTTTGGCTAAAGGTAACCTGGCATTTCAAAAACGATTATGTATTGAAATTAATTTCCTTAATGTATTAATTATTATATATTTCCCCATTCTGTAATCCCGCATTATTTCATTGTATTCATCCTGAAGTAACAAGTTAGGCACTATGTTCCTTTGTGCATATTGGGTCTCTTGTTTTATGCCTCATAGGGGGCGTCATTCAATAGAGTCATTAATAAACTATCTCTGAAATTTCGATGTATATTTGATTTTTATAGTGGAAATGGAGAGATTGCTGGTGGGAAGTATGAGATCTGATACATTATTTGTCACTGTTTTCATCAGAACCGTAATGCCTAATTCCTCATATGTCTGATGTGTAATGGGCATTAACGGTGAAACCATTTATCAGAACCAAGGTTATCAAAGGGAATGAATACCTCTATGAGATCACGCCATTCCTTGATCCTGATAGTGGAAAATGGAAGCAGAAAACCCGGTACCTGGGGAAAAATGTGAATGGCGAACCAGTACGCAGAGATAAACCTGGAAAACCCGGTCAGATATTTGATCTGGGGCAATATATTCCTGCATACTGGGCGGTGAGAGAGTATCAGATCAGTGAAGTCCTGCTCTCCGGTTGCTCTCCTGAAGAAACCAACACTCTGATACTGCTTGCAATAAACAGGCTTATTGCCCCCTGTCCTCCGGCTAACCTGCAGTCGTGGATGTCAGGAACCTACCTTTCAAGGTTGTTTCCCGGAGCATTATCAGACCCGGATGAGATCCGCCATCTCCTGGAGTCTGTATCTGACCGGCCGGTAGCTGAGATCTTTACCCAGATGTTTTCTCTGATAAATAAATTATCAGACAAACGGGTTTTAATGATTATTCAGAACTGTAATGCTCACCGGGCTGGTGGAACAAATGAATGTTCGCTATATGCTGACTTTCTCAGACATGAGATAGTACTACGAATATTATATGATCCGGTGACAAAAATCCCTGCCGGTTGCGAATTTTTCTCATTTCAGCGGGTAGTTCTTGATAACTCAATCCAACAAATTAGTTCTGGCAGAATTCCCGGAGGGGTCATTGTGCCTTATTGGGATTATATGACCCCTTCTTTAATTAATCAGTTAATTAAAAGTGGATGCCCTTTTATTATCAGACCTGATATCAGGTATGGTCCTGTTTCATCCTTTATTTCATCGTGGGGTGTTCAGACATATCACCCTGCAAATATCAGATATTATCATGGACAGACCTGTTATATCAGGTCATTTAATCCAGTGATTGATGGTGTCCCGATTAAAGGATACATTCTTCATGATATTAGAAAAGAACAGTCTGACCGAGTAACATTTCATAAAAATCTTCAGAACATCAGAGACTACATATCAGAATCTTTGTATGAAAAAGGTATTTTTTATGAGGGTCTTACCAATGCAGCTGGACCATATGAAGATTTTTTTAAGGTTGAAGAAACTGGTGGCGCATCGATTCGAAAAGACGAGGTTGCTATCAGTGCTGCCATGAACCGGTTTGGAAGAAGTGGTGTTCTGTATACAGGTGACTACTCCTGGGAAGAATGTTTTAACTTGGTGGATACACGGGTGGAATTGGAACGTGAAATTAGCCGATGCATTGGGCTTTTTGAGAGTGATTATCAAACGCTTCGGATTGACCGGATCAGAAAAGGAATGTATTTTGTAGCCTTTTTAACCACTCTGATCCGGCAGCTGATTATCAATCGCCTTGATACTGCCCGTATTCCTAATGTTTCTACATTTGAAGCATTAATTACTGAATTAACTCCTATTCATGTGGTAAAATCCTATAAGCCAGTTATTGTCCCTGAACGATTACAACGAGAACATAAGACTATTCTCTCATTCTTTGGTGGGTTGCCTCAAATATCCGGGTAATATCCTCTATCTTTCTCAAAAATCATTCTGTTTTGTTTTTTCCATGGGAGTATACGTTCTGTTCCATTTTTTGATATTCCAATTGTCTTCTTTGTCGTCATTGTCAGCCGCAACGCAATTCATATCCTCTTACATCTCATCTTATCATATGAAACATCGTATTCCTCTTTTGCTTCTTCTTCTCTTTCTTCTTATCCCTGTCATATCCGCAGCCGCAGAGGGGTCTGTCTCCCCCCATGATGAAATTTCCGCTTCCCTAAATGATTCGGCCTTATCCCAGAGTACAGACTCTGCATCAGTTCTCAATGAAGAAGGGATCGCGTTTGATGAAGCTGGCAGGTATGAGGAGGCACTTGTTGCATATGAGAATGCATCCCGTATTGATCCGGATTCTGCACCGGTATGGAGTAATATGGGGGTGACACTTCGGAAGATGGGGCGATATGAAGAGGCTGTCTCTGCGTTTGATACTGCAATAGGGATAAATCCTGATCTGGCGGTTACCTGGAACGGAAGAGGGGTGGCGCTTTCCGGTCTTGGCAATTATTCTGAAGAGCTATATTCTTACTCTCGGGCTATTGCCTTAGATCCGACTTATTCATGGGCCTTTAGTAACACTGGAGCGGCACTGATCCACCTTGGCCGCTATGATGAGGCGATAGAGGCGTGCAGGCGTGCAACCAGTATTGATCCGGAGTTTGCCGCTGCATGGTATAATCTTGGGAATGCATATGCATATTCCGGCAGGTATGATGAAGCAATTGCATCATATGATATTGCGCTTCGCTGGGACGAATCCCTCACTGATGCAATGGAAATGAAGAAGATAATTCTTGAAGAAATACTTCCTGCACACCCGGATAATAGGTCCGGCCAGAGCCGGTAATTTTTAGGATTATGTATCTGGTTTCTCCTCTTCGATGGTGATGTTATGGTGTTTTTTGAGATATTTGATAATTTTTTCTGATTCTACCCAGCGTTTGTCCAGTTGATTAATCAAAGCATCTATCTGGGATATCTGTTCATTTACCATATTGTTACTGCTCTTTGAGAGTGATTCAGCAAGGATTGCAATAACTGTCAGCGGGTTTCGGATTCCATCGTTTAATATTGAAAGTTCAGCGAAGTTTCTTTGAATCTGCCGGAGTGCGATATCTTTCTCATATTCTGCCCTTTTTCTTCGGGTAATATCCTCGATTGTTCCTTCACAGTACAGGGCATTTCCATAATCATCCCTGATTACATTCATATTAATGGATGTCCATATCACAGAGCCATCCCATCGTTTTTGTTCAGATTCAAATCCTCTGATCTCTCCCTTTAAACGTAGTTCTCTGCTGATATCGGTTCTTTCATTAAGGGTTGTATAGATGTTGGCGGAAATTTCTTTAAACGCTGCTTTCATCTCATCCGGAGTATCAAATCCATAAATGTGTGCATACGCAGCATTTATCTCAAGGAGATTTCCCTCCATATCAGTCTGAAATATTCCCAGAATTGCATCATCAAATAATGTCCGATATTTTTTCTCACTCAGTTTCAGATCCCATTGAGCCTGTGAAAGATGATTGAAATTCTCTCTCAATTCCTCTTCGCTTGATTGTAACTCTTCATTAGCTGAAACAATTAATTCTTTTTGGTACAACACATCACGAACCGATCTTTCTTCAACGGTCCGGTCGGTTACAATTCCACAATATACCTTCTCATCACCAAACTCAGAGTAACTCAGGTTTATCCGGAAAAACGTCTCTGTGCCTGCGGTATGCATCGTTGCATCAAACTGGGAGAATCCGGTTATTTTTGCCTGATTCATCAGATTATTCCAGGAATCTGTATCCAGTTTAAAGGGAATTTCTGTCACCGGTTTCCCGGTCAAATGTTGTGGGACTGTCTGTATGAGTTTTGCAAATGCGATATTCACGTCAAAAAGAATACCCTGTTCATCAAACCAGATAATCCCCTCATTGAGATGTTCAATTGAATATCTCATTTTACGTTGTGCTTTCTCTGCTGCGATTCTTGCAGAGAGTTCACTCTGTAGGTCGGCAGTTTTGCTGACAACCATCCTGCGCAGTGACCAAATCCATAAAAGAATCAGAATGATAAGGCTTGAAATGGGAATCAGAACATAGAATAATATCTTTTGAAATAGTTCTTCTTCAAACTGGCGTTCCTGAGGTGAAAACCAACGGTCAGATATCTCAGCATACATCCCGTTCCGGTTGATGATAACAATCCCTTCATTTATCTTCTCTATAAGGTCAGTGTTGGATACATGAGTGGCAATACAGAGTTTTAGCCGCTCAACCGGCTCTCCAACCGGTTTAAGATTACTGATCCCTTCCTGATGCATCAGATAGAGTGCGACAGGTTTGTTGATGATTGCAGCATCATACCCTCCGGTTGACATCTGCAATAGTTGTTCCCGGTAATCTGCAGCAATTGTAATATCTGCAGGAAAGTTCTCACTTTGTAATTTCTCTTCCCAGATATCTCCTTTTGCCAGAATGATTCTCTTTCCCCTGAGTTGCTCAAGGGATGTGACGGTGGAATTATGAGTTACGTATAAATACCAGTTCAGGGTTACTATCGGGACTGAAAAAACAAACCGGTCGGTACGGTTTACGTCATATGCCATCGTACCTGACATGTCAATGGTATTATTGGCAAGGGCAGGTTTCACTTCTGCCCAGGGGTGGGGGCTTACATTCACCCTGAATCCTAATTCATCACCAATTGCCCTGATTATATCGACTGAAAATCCTGCAGCATTACCTGAAGAATCTTTGAATTCAAATGGAGGATAGTTTTCATCAGCCCAGTATTCATACACTAAAGGGCTTGGAATTTCTTCTGAAAAAACCAACGGAAAAAGTACTGGTGAGAGGAATAATAGAATTACCAGAAGTAATGGGGGTACTTGTAGTAATTGGAGGAACCTTAAGGGAAGAATACCCTGATAAATATCTGTTGGTTTATTATGGGTATTTTTAATTTTTTTCATGACACATCAGAACTATCCTTAAGTCCCCATAATGACGTCGTCTATTCTATGATGTAGAATTGATCTGACTGGCTATAAACTCATCGATTTATTTTACTATTATCTGGCACAATGAATAATATTCCCCCATGTATCGGTATCTTTCTCCTGCTTGTAACATAGATGGACCTCCTAAAAGATCGGTGGACTTTTCTCTGGGAACTGCAATTTCATATGGGTATTTTTCTATTCCTGCGTTGAATATGCAATAATATCTATCTTTCGGGTACTATATACTCAGGAGACATTGTGACCTATACCCCTATGGATGTCCCAGGCACTTATGCACACATATATCCTCTGGTTATCGAGGTAGAATCTGATGCTGCGGTTAATTATGCATATCAGCAGAACGGCGTCCCGGTAATTAAAACAATACATATTACAAATACCAGTACCCATACCCTTGATGATATCAGGCTTGTCATCACTGCTGACCCCCTCTTTGCCAGGCAGTATAGTACTCATATCTCCCGCATCCATCAGGGAACAACCATAAACCTTCATTCGGTTGATATCACGTTAATTGCGTCATTTCTTGCTGCACAGACCGAGCGGGTGAAGGGATCCCTGCTTGTTCAGGCGTATCAACAAGACATGCGTGTTGGCGGCACGTCTGTTTCCCTTGATATCCTTGCGTATAATGAATGGAATGGTCTTCAGTCCCTGCCCGAGATTCTGACTGCATATATAACTCCGAACCACCCGGCAATAGAGCGGATACATCATCAGGCTGGACTCCTGCTCAATCAATGGTCCCCGGGAAGCACTATCTCAGGATATCAGACACAGAAAAAGAGTGAAGTATATCTGATAGCATCAGCCCTTTACACCGCGATCTCGAACTACTCAATTGTATATTCTCATGCTCCTGCATCCTTTGAGAGATTCGGCCAGCAAATCCGCCTGCCGGGCCGAATCATGGAAACCCGGGTGGGAAATTGTCTTGATCTGACCTGTCTGTGCGCCGGGTGTCTTGAACAGGCTGGTCTTCACTCCTTAATTATTATCACTAAAGGGCACTCATTCTGCGGAGTCTGGCTGGAGGAAGGGTCATTTGCAGATCCGGTTATTGATGATCTTGTCACCCTCCGAAAACGGGTTGAACTGAAAGAGATCTGTGTATTTGAATGTACAGCGCTGACCAGCAATCCGGCAATCTCTTTTGATGAATCGGTCAGCATGGCTGAGTCACTCCTGTCTGATGAGTCAGCATTTCGGGTAGTCATTGATGTTCACCGGACCAGGACTGGAATCCATAGAATTCACCCTATCTCTGAAACGATTCTGCCGTATTCAACAAGGGAACCGGGGACAGAGGAAGGGGAAGGAGAAACTGGTGGAGAAGAAGATGAGCCGGAACAGATAAGGGAGCATGAGTATCTTCCAGAAATTCCGGATCCTTTCCTAAAGGCCGGACTTCATGATTACCCTCTGTCAGATTTGGAACCATCAGGTTCAGATAAAACCAGTACCGGGCGGCTTGAATCATGGAAACGGCACCTTTTGGATCTCTCAAGTAAAAATCCCCTGCTGAATTTCCGTGAATCGAAAAACAATCTCCATATCCTACACCCTGATCTTCCTTCGCTTGAAGATGCTCTTGCTGATGGCCGGACGTTCAGGATTTTCCCTCTACCTGAGCGAGATCTCAGCGGTATATATCCTGATGATGCAGCCGTTTATACCCGGGAATTTTTACGGGAAGAATTCCTGGCACACCGGCTCTATACCCCGCTTCCGGGAAAAAAACTTCCTGATCATCTGCTTCATCTCTACAAGACTACTCGTGACAGTATTAATGAGAACGGGGTTACGACTCTCTATCTTGCACTTGGATTTCTATCCTGGTATGAAACTACAGACGCTGAAAACCCCCTGTTGTCACCCCTTGTTCTCATTCCTCTTGAGATGGAACGCCGATCGTACCTCGAAGGATTCACGTTCAGACAGGGTGATGAAGATCCCCGGCTTAATGTAACTCTTCTTCATCGTTTAAATGTGGATTATGGATTTTCTATCCCTGGTCTTCAAACTCTACCAACCGATGAGCATGGTATTGATGTCCGTTCCATTCTTCTCTCTTTCAGGCACCAGATTCGTGACATTCCCAAATGGGAGATATTGGATAAGGCGGTTATCGGGCACTTTTCATTTTCCAAATTTTTAATGTGGCGGGATCTTGAAGCCTGTGGGGAAACTCTGATCAACCACCCGCTGGTTGCCTGCCTTAATGATCCAGAGAATTCTTATTATCACACGAATGACACCTTTCCTGACCCGGGCACTCTTGATGCCATATGCAGTCCGTCAGATCTCTATCTTCCTTTGAGTGCTGATTCATCTCAACAGGCAGCAGTCCGGGCAGCCGGTCTTGGCAGCACATTTGTCCTGTATGGTCCTCCCGGCACCGGGAAATCCCAGACTATCACCAATATCATTGCACATTGTCTTGCTCAGAGTAAAACGGTGTTATTTGTATCTGAAAAGAAAGTTGCCCTTGATGTGGTGCATGAACGATTGAAAACCTCGGGTCTAGGGCAGTTCTGCCTTGAACTCCATTCAAACAAGAGTAATAAGCGTGAGGTAATCAGGCAGTTTACTCAGGTGGCAAATGGGAATGATACGGATTCTCATGACCGGTGGTTATTACAGACCAGGCAGCTCAGTTCAGTTCGATCTCATCTGAATGCATATGTAAAAGCTCTGCATGAAAGGCAGATTACCGGGGAATCTTATTTTGACGGGATTTCACGGCTGTGTGGTCTTCGCGACGTCCCGGTTCTTGATTTTAACCTACCTGCCTGTTCAGATATCAATGCTGAACTCCTTGCTCACTATCGTGACTGTATCAGGAGGGTCAGGTTAGCCGGAGAACAATGCGGGCATCCGTCTCAGAATGTCTGGAACTCAGTCAGAGGAGGACCTTGGAGTATCGGGTGGAAAAATAATATCCACACTCTAATCAAGAACCTGATTACAGACACTTCGAATCTTATCACGACAAGCAGTCTGATAAGCAGTCATATCGGGTGCACGGGGACACCCAAGTGTGAGGGGGCCCCTCTCTTTGCAGGAGATCAGTCAGGTACGGTTAGTCGCTCTTATCTTGAGTTTATTATTTCAACCCTTTCGGTCTTTGAGAAGGTAAAGCCAGTACCCTCTACATTTCTGACTGCTGAAAACCCTATTGGCAGGATATCCAAACTTAAAACTATTATCGCCGCAGGTAAAAAAAGGGATACATTGCGTGAGTGGATTCGTCCACGGTATCTCACTAGTATCCTCTCTGGTGATATTAAGAAGATTGAACTTGATGCCCTGGCCATTAGAAATGCAAATCCAATTCTTCGGTGGTTCCTTCTTATACGGTTAAAAAGATCGTTGCAACCGTTTATGGTTCCTGGTTATATTCCTGATACCAATAATCTGATTTCGGATATCCAAAAAATTGTTGCATATAAACAAAAAGTAATCGCAATCAGAAGGATACGTTCCGGTGCAGAAGGAATGTTTGGCTCACTCTGGCAATCTGGCAATCCTGACTGGTCAGAATTGTCAGAGATTCTTTCCCGCGTGGAATCTGTTATTGGCCATGCTGAAAATCTGGTCGAAGAGGACGATGAGCAGACTTCAGAAGAGATCTGCCATCTCCTGTCAGCCTGGGCACCTCTCCTGTCACCTGGTTATCACTCTTCTTTCTATGATGAGTTTGATGATCTGTCGCGAGAGTATCAGAGCACTTTCAGATTGTTCTCTTCACGGTTAGACGAACTGGTCTCTGTGCTTGGTGCGGATCCACTTCTCTCATTTGGCTCAGTGGATGATTCCCGCTATCTTAAGCGAGTATATAATCGGTTATCTCTGTGGAATGAACATATCAACGACCTTCACAACTGGTGTTTCTGGTGTGAGGTAAAAGAGCAGGCTGTATCAATGGGACTCTCTGATTTGGTCAGGTATTATGAAATGTATCCTGAAAGCAGCCATTCTCTCTCTGATCTGTTTGACCGGAGATATTTACAGAAATGGACCGAATATATCAGGGATACATCTGATATTCTTAAGAATTTTGTTCAGGCTGATTTTGAAGACAACATCGCTTACTTTAAAAGTCTGGATGATATCTGCATGCTTGTCTGTAGGGATGAAATAAAGGCGCTCCTCTCTCTGCGTCTTAGCGGTTTGGATGACGAAACTCACCGGGCAGAGAAAGCGGTTCTCTCTCACCAGATGCAACTACAGCGCAAACACCTTCCTATCAGGGTATTTCTCACAAAAATTCAAACGATTCTTCCAAGATTGAAACCCTGTATGCTGATGAGTCCGATATCTGTTGCTCAGTACCTGGACCCGTCCCTTCCTCCGGTTGATCTGGTAATATTTGATGAAGCATCACAGATCCCGGTCTGGGATGCAGTGGGTGCAATAGCACGGGGTAAAAAGACGATTATTGTCGGAGATCCAAAGCAGCTCCCCCCGACAAACGGATTTCAGCGAAGAGAGGATGACGAAACCCAGACTGATTTTGTAGAACTTGAGAGTGTCCTTGACGATTGTATTGCAGCCGGTATTCCCCGCCTTCAATTGACCTGGCATTACCGTAGCAGGCATGAAAGTCTGATCGCGTTTAGTAATTATCACTTCTATACAAACGAACTCTTAACTTTCCCGTCACCACATCAGGTCTCTGCAGTCTCACTTCGCAATATTGGCGGTGTCTTTGATCGGGGTAGGACTCGGACCAATCGTAAAGAGGCTGAAGAAGTAGTCACAGAGGTTGTCAGAAGGCTTCGAGATCCGGTAAGCAGTCGCGATTCGGTTGGAATCGTTACGTTCAATGCAAGTCAGCAGGACCTCATATTATCACTTCTTGAGAAGGCACGTCAGGACTTCCCTGAAATAGATGAGTTTTTCAGTGATGAGCGGCAGGAATCAGTGTTTGTCAAGAACCTTGAGAATGTACAGGGAGATGAGCGTGATCTGATCCTATTCTCGGTAGGGTATGGCCCGGATATGCAGGGAAAAGTCTCCATGAATTTTGGACCACTCAACCGGGATGGCGGTGAAAGACGGCTGAATGTAGCAATTACAAGGGCCAGAAAGGAGGTAGTGGTCTTTTCATCTCTTCGCCCGGATCAGATCGATCTCTCCCAGACCCAGTCTCAGGGTGTGAAACTTCTCAAGAATTTCCTGTTATTTGCCAGACAGGGGCCATCGGTTATTGCTGAAACGTGTCTTACTGGGTATCCTGATGGTAAAACACCGCTTGAAGAAGAGATAGCCGCCCGGCTTATTGCGCTTGGCAGAACTGTTCATCTGCATGTCGGCTGCTCCGGATATCACGTTGACGTTGCAGTAGAAGACCCGGATGAACCTGGCCGGTATCTGCTTGGAATTGAATGTGATGGGGATAATTTTAAACAATCCCGGACAGCACGGGACCGGTTCCGTCTCCAGGATGAGGTGCTCAAAGGTCTTGGATGGGAACTTCACCGGGTCTGGTCTAGTGACTGGTGGGATAATCCTGATCGCGAGATTGCCCGTATAGAATCAGCAATAATGGGGGCAATGGTAAAACGGATGAGTGAACGGTCTAAAAATCCAGACCCCTTTGGAGAAGAAGAGGACGATGAAGAGAGCGGAAAAGAGAATATTATGATATATGATCCTGATCTGGATGATGAGATTCTTATGGAGGATTATGATCATGAGGATTCAGACCCGGCTGCTGTATCTGGTCCGGATGGGTTTATCCGGTCATATATCAGATATTCCAATCCGGTTCTCCTCGGGACAAAAGAGTGTTTTTACCGGGATGATGCGAATTATGATATTTTGTCTGTTCTTTCAGATATTGTGAAGACTGAAGGGCCGGTCAGCCAGAATCAGGCAATGAAGAAGGTGATTCATCACTGGGGAATCCGGCGTCTGGGCCCTGCAATTACAGAACGGATTGTGTCATTTTATGAAAAAGCAGGCATTATTGAAAGGGATGAAGGATATGGTGTGTTTCTCTGGGATTCTTATGCAGAGCCCAATTCGTATATCGGATTTCGGGTAAAGCAGGTATTTGATCCCGAACCACGGCGTATTGAAGATATCCCACCGCAGGAGATTGGCAATGCTATCAGGTATGTTCATCAGGTCAACCCGGATATTTCAGGTCAGGAGCTTATCCGTGCGGTAGTCAGGGCATTTGGGATGAGTCGGACGGGGGCATCAGGAGAAGCAATTATCAGGTCAGTGCTGGATAAGATGCCTGAATGCTCTGATTAAGTGCCATACACGCCTGATTGCCTTTCCCAAAGAATTATTATCCTTCACGCGAATGAACACGTATGCGATGGATTAATCTGTTCGGAATTTTGGTGCTCATCCTGACTGGAATATCGGGGTGTATGGCAGAAGAGTCATCTAACTCATCAGATCTCATCTCTTCTACCCTGAAGATTCGTGATGAACTGTCAGTTCAGCTAAACATCATCGATAATGCTGCTGCATCGGTGTCACTCCGGTTACGAGATTCTGAAAGTGATGAAGAAGCAGTCAGAGAATTGCTATCTGATCTCTGTGAAACGAATGATGCTGTTGTTTTTTCAGCGCTTGTATCACCTGATGGAACAATTAGGCACATATCTCCACAGTCCTATACACCTCTTTTGAATACTTCGCTTCCGTATCCTGTTCCTGTTGATCTGTACTTGCAGCCTGCTCTCACCGATCCGATTCTCTATGAAATGCCCCCGGTGTTGAGTCAGATTATCCCTTCTGGGCGGGATCTTCTCTGGCCGGTACGGTTGCGGGAGGGACCCGCGGTCCTTGTTATTCACCTCAATGATAAAAATCTGGTCTCTGATGTGATTGATGATGCAGGAGTTTTACCCGAAGTCTTCTGGGTAGTTATGGATGCAGAGGGGATGATTATTGGTACATCAGATATGGATGAAGTCCTCAATGTCCCTCCTGAAGATGTGCTGACCGAATTTCCCACGTTTCGTGATGTGAAACTCTTAATGCTCAGCGTCTGGTCTGGATACACGTCATATGATGTATGGGGGACCGCTGGAACAGTTCGAACTGGTTCCTGGTCATCGGTCAGGTTCTATAATCAGGTATACCGGATTTTATTAGCCGGTAAGATATCCTGATAATCATTTCTTTTTTAAGATCCTATCAGAATCAGGTTCTACCGGAAGATATTCAGACCCAGGTGACTTTTGCTGCATTGCGATGAGGGATCTGATGGTACTGGTATTTTGGATATCCTATCATCATTGCGTAATGGGATATATGGTCCTTTGGTAGCCCAATACTGTTCATGAGTTCTGGTGATGAATTTAGTGCTATCTGAGCGATTCCAGCCCAGCAGGTTCCAAGACCGAAGACCGGAGCAATGATATCAAGATGAGTCATGGCGATGATTGCATCAATAAACCCAACCGGGTTATCTTTATGGCCATGAACAAACACCAAATGGGGGGCTCCGTGACAGACTTTATCTGATCCCTGTTCATATGCCTGTATGATCATTGGAAGTATTGGTGCAAGGATGTGGTCCGGCTGCGTTTTAAGAACTTCCACAGCCCAGTCAATTATTTTACCGGCAAATTTCCATACTTCTTCAGGTTCCTGAATAACAAGCCAGTGAACTGACTGACCGTTCATTCCGGTTGGTGCGTATCTGATGACATCAAATATCTGCTCAAGAGTTTCTTTTGGAACTTTTTTATCTTTATAGTCTCTGATGGACCGGCGTGTGGTAATAAGTCTGCTCAGTTCCCCGGCAGTCGGGATAGAGTCAGCAACCAAAGGAATCGGGGCTGCACCCGGGTATGTGATGGTAATTGCTCCTTCCGGGCATATTGCGCTGCAATGACCGCAGTGACTGCAATAGGGGGCAGCGTGTTCATTAACTGTGGCTTTTTTCAGATCTGCATTCAGTTCAAGGATCAGATATGGACAGATTTTCGTGCAGATGCCACACCCTGAACATGTTTCGTTGTTAATAGTTATATCACTCATAAAAACACCTCGTTATGATTCTTTCATAAATATCGAAGCATTGCAAAACCTATTCACATCAAACACCCCTTTGGTTGTAACTCTGATCTCAGGGATTACGGATAATGCCAGAAATGAGAGATACATAAAGGGATCTTTTATAGCGCCGCAGGCATCAGTAATCTCATGAAGCCCTGCAAGTGCCTCATTGACCTCTTCATAGGGAAGTTCTGACATGAGGCCTGCCAGAGAAAGGGGGAGACTAACCTCTGCAGACCCATCCCGGGCAACCATCGCTCCTTTATGTTTCACTACTGTTCCTATTGCAGCAATGATTTCAGTATCACTGGTTCCGGCTGCGATAACATTGTGAGAATCATGTGATACACTTGATGCCAGTGCACCACGTTTTAGACCAAGACCCTGGACTAAACCCACTCCGATGTTATCTGGATAATACCGTGAAGCAACGACAATTTTAAGAATATCTCTACTAAGATCCGGGATATTTTTGTCTGATACCGAAAGATACTCTGCTTTAGTTCCGATCTGACCTTCCTGAATTCTGATAACTCTCGCAGTCCCTTCCCCACGAATCCGGATCTCATCTGGTGTTGGGGTGCGGGTTTTAAATGGCCACTGCTGTGAGAGGGGTGATAGTGGTTGTGATGGCAATGTCTTTAAGGTATCAGGTGTTATGAGTGTTCCCTTTTTATAGGTTGCACAAACCCTACAATCTCTGACATTTTCAAGCACACAAAAATCAGCTATCCGGCCTGGACTTATTGCACCCCGGTCAAACAATTGGAATCGCTCTGCAGGAGACAGAGTAGCCATTCTGAATGCCAGTTCTGGTTCACATCCTTGTGTAATTGCTTTTCTGATACAATCATCAATATGGCCGGAGGTGACCAACATATCGGCATGGCGATCATCAGTGCAAAAACAGCAGCGTGACGAGGTGCAGGTTGTGACCAGGGGGATGAGGTGATTCAGGTTTCTTTCGGTAGATCCTTCCCTGATAAAGAGGTACATTCCTTTCTGTAGTTTCTCTTTTCCTTCTATGAGAATAGTGGTTTCATGGTCGCTTTGTAGCCCTGATGCGATATATTGATCAAGCATGGGTCCGGTGAGGAATGGGGTGTGACCATCACGAATTGAAGTCAGGGTTAGTTTTTCCATAACAACAGAGTCACGATTGATAACTCCGGGGACATTCATCATCTCGCCAAGACCGATTACTCCTTCACGTCCGATAAAAGGGCGGAGATTATCTGCTGACAATGTCATCGCACACTCATCAATGGGGGTAGCGGGAACACAGGAGGGAAGCATAATGAGAACATCAAGGGGAATATCCTGGTTCGCCTGTAGCATGTACTCTATTCCGGCAGTCCCGCAGACATTTGCGATTTCATGAGGATCTGCAATGACCGTGGTAGTCCCGTGTTGCATGACCAACCGGGCATATTCGTTGGGTGTTAATAAGGAACTCTCAATATGGACATGCGCATCGATAAATCCTGGCACCACATGGGATGATTTCAGATCTATCTCTTGTTTTCCTGAATATCCCGGCCCGGTTCCAATTACGATTCCGTCGCGGACAGCGAAATCTTCGTGTAGCCATTCACAGGTTAAAGGATTAAAAACGATTCCGTTTTTAAATATTATATCTGCTGAATCCTCCCAATTATTCATATTATTCCCTTTCCTCCTGGAATTATTCCTGATATCTCCGCTTGAGTTTTATAATTATTATGGCGTTATTATCATTAAGTACTATGTTTGATTGCAAGAATTGGGTTGTTCATATTAAACGTATGATCATACCGGATGTTTCGGGCTTTGCATCTTACTATACAATTATGGCCCGGCCCACAATCCTGAAGATCTGGGTGTCTTTTTGATGTTTTAACTGCTACGGTCATCGCAAGACCTGATATCTGATAATAATGCATTTCTCTTTCAAATCGGGATCATCATGATGGTGGATATACCTATACCAAAAGCGGGGTCAGGGAGAAACCATGTCGGGTTCTTCCCCCCGGTCGCAGAACATATCTCCATCGATATCACTAAACAGCGGGCAGGTTGCACAACTACAGCAGAATCCTTTCGGACAGGTCCCTGCAAGACCATCAGCCACCTTCTGTGTCTCTTCATCAATCAGGGTGATGTTACCTGCGTCATCAATTGTCATGTCCCGGATTTCAGATGTATTTACCAGCACCGGATCAGGGCATGCATCACGTGCACCATCAGGTTGTACACCTGATACCGCCCCTGCCATGAACCCTGCCAGGCAGAAGATCTGTATTAGTAAGAATAATTTGTGTGTGTGTTGTTTCATGATTATCATCGTGTGTTATGTCTATGTTCTGTCAGTTTAATCATCCTTACCACCTGGTAGCGGTACTGGATGACGTGTATCAGGGCAAGTAGTCCGAGTAAAAGGCCGGACCAGTCGTGAATATCAGTTATCATGGCCATTGGGAGTTGTCTGAATGATATTCCAAGAGTCTGGATAAGGAAAGGCCATTTGATGATACCGGTGATAAAGCACGCGGCCATAGCCATGAGGAGAATAATGCTGGTGATCTGTCTGATTGTCTTCTTTTGCATAATTATCCGGTTCCTTGTTGAATAAATGGCAAAAATTGAATGATAGGTTCTTTACCGGTGGTTTTAATTACTGGCTTTTCTATACTGAAAACCGGTTCCATCACCTGGCGGGGTGGCGTTTCCGGTGCAGTTGCCTAGGCAGTCCGGGTTCATGCATTCTCCCTTGGTGCGGTTTTGGCCGGATGCGGGTTGATACATTTTTCCAGATCCTGTTCCATCACGCGGCGGTGCTGAGTTTCCCATGCCATACTCATGTGGGCAGTCTGGATTTGGGCATTCACCTGAGATATTGGCCTGACCTGCACCGTTGTTCACTTGCATTCCATATCCTTTTCCATCACCTTTATTTCCTGCTGCAGATGCAGGGACGATAAAGGCGAGAGCGATTAGTCCTATAATGAGGACCATTACGATCTTTTTCATCTTTGTTATCCTCGAAAACCGCCTGTGCGGTGCATACACTCAATACGGCGTGCTATGATATAAGTGGCCAGAATGGCTTTGGTTCCCCCCCTGAACCTGCTGGTTGTAGGGGGGGTCTGGTGCCTCCCATGTAATACTAAAAACAAAGGCGAATAACCTTCATATGAATATGGGGGAATCTTGAAGCGGGAAGGAATCTCTCGAAGAGATGCCTGATATATATCCTATCTGAAGAGGTAAAAAAAGTTGAGATTATCATTACACAAGTACACGCTCGATATATGGCATTTCATTTGCGGGATATGATACATACACCACTATCCGACCTGATACGTCAGGCCAGAGTAATAATACTAAAAAAATAGTTATACTGACTGACCTTCTTGTGTCCGGCATTGTTCAAAACTGATGCGAAGCTCAGGATAGAGCTGATAATGCCAGTATAGCCCCTTGAGATATGTAGATCCGGATACGATCATCTGAAGTGCTTCTCTCGTTAATCGGCAGATTTCAAGTATTAATTGTCCTCCGTTTTCCAGATTCTCTTTTGAATACATTTTATTTTGCACAGACCTGAAAATAGCATCACTGGAAATTATTATGCTTGTGATTGTTGCAATATACTGTTTCACTTCTTTATGTTCGAATTCATCACAGCATGGAGAGAGGTCAGCTTCTTCAATTGTATGATAGAGAATATCCGAGGCAAATTCTGCAGATTCTGATAACCTGGATATTTTCCGTATAATTTCTGTATTGATACTGGTCTGTGGGATAAGGGTGCAGAGATAAGTCGCGTCACTCAAAAGAAGCATAGCATTATTTACTGTTGAGATACAAGATATCCAGGTATCATTATGAGTTTCCTTAGATCTCTTCGAGCGAATTCTCTTTAAATGGGAGTCTAACTGAACAGAACAATCCCGAATCTGTTCCAGGATTTCGTCCTTGTTTATGGGGGTATCATCAGATATCGTGGAGGTGAGTCTGGTAAACAGAGAGGTCATGGTTTTGATATTTCCTGCATATTCAAGATATACCTGATGAAGATCTTCTCTCCCACTTATGTATTGCCTCATCAATTCCGCCCTAATATCCTCCCGGATGAGGTCTCTCTGGTGTTTTTGTCGTACATACTGTGTTGAGATCTCAAGAACACTGATACAGAATTCTATTGCATGTTCAGATCCAAGGACATCAGAAAGAGTTTCCCCATAATTCAGAGAAATTTCTGAGAAATCTTCAAGAGCATCTAAAATAAGCCTCTCCCCCCCCAATATGAGAAAGGCACGATGACCCACCTCTCTTTTCACTGATTTCTGAAGGACCTTAACAACATCTCTCCCTGAAATAAATGGTTTCAAAGCTTTTCTTGCCCGGTTCCATTCTATGAGGAAGACAATTTTTGAGGAGAGGTGAGATATGAACATCAGAAGATCTTCTCCGGATCTGCTGGAAAATGACCCGGTAACTACATGGATTATTTCGCAATGATCCTCTTTCTGGTATCTCTTCGTTATTATATCAGTCCATAGAATAGGATAAGGGTTCATTAAACTCTGGAAAAATGAGAGGCGGTTGAGGTTTTTATCTGAATAACTGACTGTTGCAATCGAGTCGGTGATATGAAGAACGAGCATATGTTCATCAGTCATTCCTATTTTATTTTGGAACAGGAGCGAGTTTCCTGCCCGAATTACCATGGTTGCAAGACCTGGATGATCGAATCTTAACGACTCTGTTCTATTAAGGCCGATCATAAATGATCGGATCAGGAACATATCTTCTGACTGAATCATATATGCCGTTGCACCGTATACATCTTCCGGGGTCATTTTATCCTGTAAGATTACCAGAATATCTTCAATTTCGCAGATTAACCGGTAAAAGTTATCCCCATCATAATCCTCGTGAAGAAGATTGATTCGTTCATCGTCCAGTGTAATCTGACGATCTGCATCAATATAATCTTCAAGTAGAGATTGAGTTCGTCTAAGCAGGTCCGGGTTTGAGTAATAAGTCTCGTATCTGAATGGTGATACCATTTCCTGCATAGATTTGGAAAATTCAGAAATTATTTCCCCATAATATGGGATTTGATAAAACCCTTCGCCGGTGATTGCAGACTCGCAGACAATGATATCAAATTTCGGTGTTTGTATCCCTACCCGAATGCGAAGGTCACTTAGTGAGTCCCGTTGTTTCTCCGGGTTATCTGCATAATCGATTGCTGATCTGAGAAGATTCAGGTAATATCTACTCTTATCACCTGCAACAGAGGCCTTTTTTACAAGGGAAGGAAGAAGAAGGTTGTACTCACCAATTTCTTCTATAATATTTGTTTTCATGGGTATGACTTCCTCTCTCTGACTCATTAGGGATTCATCCTGGCAGCATTATGGATACCATCAATGAGCATTCCTCAATTATATACTTTATTTATAGAGACTATAGTCAATGCCATTCAGTATATATTTTCTCTATCTCTATATTGTTTAAAAAACCATAGTCCTTGAGATCAATTTTCTCTCATACTCACCTTCAAAAACAGTGAGATGGACCTCTTGTTACTTTCATGTATGATTTGAAAGGATTTATTGAAAAATATGGGCTTTACTTCCACCCACTCAAAAAAATGGGGAATTTATGATATATCTCTGGTCTTCTGGATGGTAGGTTCATGCCATGTGAATGGAATAGTCACATAACAGATAATCAAAGGATCATGTCACCGTTTTCTTTTGTCTGAATCCTTATCGCTTCTTCTACCGGTATAACAAAAATTTTTCCATCCCCATTAAAGCCGGTAAATGCACTTTCGCACAAAGTATCGATAATTTCCTGAACAAGAGCCTCATCTACAACCATTTCAATCTTGACTTTCGGCATAAAGTCATAGAGAGATTCCACATTATACTGATTAACTTCTTTTGAAGTACCCCTATACCAGATGTCATAGTTGATCATGGAACCGTGGCCCATGGCCTTCATTGCGTTCCTGACATCACCAATCTTTTCTGTTCTTACAAAGGCTTCTATCTTCTTCATTGCATTGATACTATAGGTATTTAGAAAATATATACTTTTTAGATATAGAATATAGTCAAATCTATTAATTCTATATTAGGTTCTTTCTAGTTTCTTCTCTTTACGTCGATGATTACTACCTGATTATTTTCTTTTATTGTCTTTTGATTTAACTGATTATGCAGGTTTGATGTTTATAGGTGGTAATGGCGAAGTAATGGGGGAGGTATGCGGTAATGGTAAACGAGGACCTTCGGATCACAGATGAAATTGAAAGTTAATAATTTAAATGTATCATGTGTGGGTTATCCTGGTAGATTCATTGAAACTCAATCTTTAAATCTCTTAGTGATATCCCAAAAAGAGGGTATGTATCCGGAGTGATGTGTCTTTGAAAATCTTACTTCTATCTATTACGGTTATCAGGAAATTTTTCTTGATATCTTTCATTCGTTAGGTGTTATTCTCAATCTGCAAGAACGTTAGAATCAGAATAAGCATATTCTCCGTGTCCCTGACATAATTCACAATAAAGATCAATAAAAGGAAAACACCGGGGACATAGGTGATAATTCGATTCAGTCTGAGTATCTGTGTAAGAAAGTCTCTTTCTCACATCTTTTCGTTCCATAGGTAGTCTGTTAGGGCGAAAAATGCATAATACTATTGTATAGAGAATCAATAGTTACCTGATAAAAAAGAGATATTGAATCAGGTTTTTATTACTTACTTAATACCTGATACTGATTATTGAATTCTTACCTTTCAAACTATCCATTGCTATTTTTCCGGGATCCCTGAATTAATTTAATTTCACTTAATATCTGCTTTTCAAACCCACTTGATTCATCTGCCAGTGTGATTTTCAGTTCAACATATGATGTTAACGGCCCTGCAGCGATTTTAGGGCTTAAAATCTCCTGAACCTGATAGAGTCCTGCAGAGTTTGACATCTGTATGGTAATAACAACCGGGGTGTCATTTCCTGGTTTTATTGTAACCTGGTCTATGGATAATGCAGAGATGGTATGGATTGTAATACTACCCTGATCATATGCCGTCCGTGCTCTTCCTGTAGTCATATCGGTTGCATCTCCGATACATACCGAACCGGCTTCGATTGTTAGCGGGCGTGGGTCTCCATGGTGAGAATATATTGCTGAATTGATGAATGATCTGATCCAGGTAATCTGTATCGGGTTATCATAGATCTGCTGAAGAACCCGATCAAGTATCGGTGATATTATCAGAAGGCTGTGAGAGATATGATCAATCCGATGGATTTCATTTCCAATATCATGGCATAATGCAGCAGTCAGAACGATGAGATACGCATCATCAGAATCTCCCATACCTGATGAGACAATATCAGGAACTATCCCGGTGTTCATAAGTATATCTAATATCTGAAGTGCAGATGCTGTTGCTACCATAGCATGTACCTTCCCATGATCATTCATCCCGAGTTTCTGCACGGTGATATAATTAGCACAATCCCAGTGAGCGGCGAGTTCTGGATCCTGATTGAGAATATCCCAGCAACATCTGGTTTTTGGCCAGTCTTTAATCAGGTCCTGTATGAGAGCTACTGAATTTCGTCTTATTTTTTCATCATCAGGTTCTGAGTGGGTTTGTTCTTTCGATTCAATAGAGAAGATCTGAGTGTCCACATATGGTGAACATGAACTGAAAGATCCGGTTATATCGGTCATGATGATACTGGTATAAGCCACTATAATGACTTATTCGATGGAGTATATAGAAATATCATATTCACAATAGTGTCTGATTTTTCAGAATTGAACCTTTACTAATAGTGAGGTTTTTCTTCTTTGTGCCTAAAAATTACCCGGAGATCTCATAGTCTCTATATTTCGTTGCGATAAAAAATATATGTCCCTGATTACTATTCTCAATCGATGGATACATCTGGCAAGGCAGGCCGTACCTGCCGTTGGTGTGGAGATATAATTCAATCTTCAAAATCCTATTGTTCTGACCAGTGTGAAGATCGATTTGTGACATGGCTGAAGAATGAACCTTCAATAATCAGAGGGGTAAAACCTCCGTTCTGGAATTTTATTCGCAGGTTCGCTCTCGAACGGGATAATTACCGATGCCAATTCTGTGGAACCACTTCAGATCTTTCGGTTCATCATATTATCCCTCTCTCATCCGGAGGTGATTCAACTCTTGATAATCTCAGAGTTCTCTGTCATTCATGCCATCAAAAAGAACATCTGGGCCGGATTCCGATCCCTCGGAAAAAGCGGTTTAGGATTCGTATTCGGCATCAACCGATGTACATCCCGGCACCTTATTTTGGGGACTGGACTATACAGTATGATACAGAAGTTCACTCATGATTATGAGCAGAGCATATCCATTCAATATTTTTTCAGGATTTACCTGAATAACTTAAATTTCTATTGCAAAATCCGGCTCATTTTCAAAGTATTATTATGTGAATCTAGTTTTTTGGATATATTGGTAGGTTATTTTCGATTTAGAAAAATAAAAAATGATCCTGTGGTCAAATCCAGAGAAATCATGAAGAATTGATCATATCCTGGGAAATCTAATTAATTTCAACCCTTTCACCGGTAACCATGTATACAATCATCTCAGCCATATTGCATGCCTGATCACCGCATCTTTCCAGGTAACGGTCTATTATCACATATCTGGTCAGAATCGGAACCGCCTCTTTTTCATCCTGCATTTTCCCGATAAACTCTGTGAGAACCTGAACATACAAGTCATCAACAGCGGAGTCTCTCTCCCGCATGGAACAAATGTTTGTAGTAGACCGGTTCTCATATGCACTCAATGCATCTTCTATCATCCCGATAACCATTCTTGCCATCGTTATAAGTTCTGAGGACTTACGAAGACCACAACAGTTCATAAGAATTGAGGTGGTTTCACCAATATCGTATCCCATCCTTCCTATCCGCTCAAGATTATATATAATCCGGATAGATGCAGCAATTTCCCGCATATCCTTTGCTACCGGATGATACAAGGCCAGAAACTGAAAGAGTGAATCTTCTATCGGAACAAAAATATCTTTTAACTGATCTTTTTTAAGAGCCACTCGCCCAGCTCTTTGTGAATCCTGATTCTCAAAAGCATCGATACTCTCTCTCAGCATTCCTAGTGCAAAATTTCCAAACTCAACCACTGACTGGTGAAGGTATTCAAGTTCTGCCTGACTCTTTTCTGTCATTTCTGCCCCTTTATCCAAATCTACCGGTGATATAATTTTCAGTTAATTCTTTCTTTGGGTTCTCAAATATCTGCCTGGTATCTCCAAATTCAATAAGATCGCCAAGGTACATAAACGCGGTATAATCTGACACCCGTGCAGCCTGTGACATACTATGTGTCACTATTACGACACAATACTCGCGTTTTAGTTCTTCAATCAAATCTTCAATCTTTGCAGTAGCAATTGGATCGAGAGCGCTACACGGTTCATCCATCAGGATGATCTCAGGATTGACAGCCAGGGTCCGGGCTATACAAAGCCGCTGCTGTTGTCCTCCTGATAATCCAAGAGCAGATTCGTACAGCCGGCTTTTTACCTCTTCCCAAAGTGCTGCCTTTCGAAGACTTGATTCAACAATACGATTCAATTCACTCCGGTCTTTTATTCCATGAACCCTGGGGCCATATGCGATATTCTCATAAATGGACTTTGGGAATGGGTTTGGTTTTTGAAAGACCATTCCAATATGCATCCTGATATCTACTGCATCAGCCTCTTGTCCGTAGATTTCCTTATCATGAAAGGTTATTGAACCTTCAATCCGACATCCGGTAACAAGATCATTCATCCGGTTAAAACACCTGATGAGAGTAGATTTTCCACACCCCGAAGGTCCGATAAGAGATGTTACTTTCCGGTCTGCTACCGGCATAGTAATATTTCGAAGAGCCTGAGTTCCTCCATACCAGAGGTTCAGATCACGTACATTGATAATAGTATTATCTAACATTGATTACCACCTGACCTTCCGGTCAAAATGAGTTCTTATCACGATTGCAATCCCGTATATGGCAATAACCAGGACAAGGAGAACCACAGCAGTTGCATATTGGTTATCACGTGCTCCTGGGACATTTGTTGCCAGAACATAGAGGTGGTAGGGGAGTGCCATCACCGGGTCAAAGACAGATCCGGGAAGACGTCTTTGCATAAATACAACTGCAGTAAACATAATCGGTGCTGTTTCTCCAGCTGCTCTGCCAATAGAGAGAATTGCTCCGGTAATTATCCCTGGAATTGCGGGAGGTAGGATAACCCTGCGGACGGTCTGCCATTTTGTCGCCCCTAATGCATAGGATCCTTCTCTTATACTATCCGGAACACTGCGAAGAGCTTCTTCTGTGGTTCTGATAATCGTTGGAAGAACCATCAGGGAGAGAGTAATAATTCCGGCTATCAGTGATATTCCTAAATTTAAGTAAATCACCAGAAATGTAAACCCGAAAAGACCAAAAACGATGGACGGGGTTCCATTCAGAAGATCGGTAGCCGTTCTGATAAGTCGGGTAAGCAGGTTTTCTCTGGTATATTCAACAAGATAAATTGCCGCCCCGATTCCAAGTGGAAGTGCCAGTGCTATCGATCCGAGAATCAGATAAAAGGTTCCGACAATTGCAGGGAATATACCGCCTCCCCGACCAAGATTTGATGGTGGAAGTGTCAGGAATGGGATAGTAACATGGGGAAGACCATGTGAGAAGATGTCATACATAATAAATATCAGGATGCAGACCACAAGTCCCATCAGGATACTAATACCTGAAAACCAGATCTTTTGAATCTGTTGTTTCCGGCAGAATCGTTCAATCATATGGGCAGAAATCACACCTCCAGCCAGGATCACTGCCAATTGCCATAGTCCAATCCCAAGGAGAAATATGAAGGCTGCTAAAAGAAGAATATGAGACAGATATGGGACAAATGGAGTTAACCGATCTGTTATCACTGCACAACTGTTCCTCCCGCATGTGTCCTTCCCTTTGCATTGAGACTGGTTAAGCCGTTTCATAATCTCAAGTGAGAGCAGGTTGATAATCAGGGTAATGGCGAGGAGCAGGACCGCTACTCCGAAGAGGGCATGATAATGCAGAGAACCAATGGCTACTTCTCCCATTTCAATTCCCAGCGTTCCGGTGAGGGTTCTAACTGGCGAGAAAATGTTCCATATTGGGTCAGGAACGATTGCCGCGTTCCCGGTAACCATAAGCACCGCCATTGTCTCACCTACAGCCCGCCCTATTCCTAATATAATTGCGGCTGTAATTCCTGGGATTGCTGCCGGTACCAGGACTTTTGCTATCGTCTGCCAGTGAGTTGCCCCAAGTGCAAATGACCCTTCTTTCAAAAACCGGGGAACAGAACTCAGGGCATCTTCAGAAACACTGATGATCGTAGGAAGTGCCATGATCCCAAGGAGAATCGATCCTGCTAAAACTGACTCACCGCTGGATACATGAGCCCAATCCTGAATCAGACGAACGAGAATTACAAGTCCGAAAAATCCGTATACTACAGACGGAATGCCTGCTAAAAGTTCTACTGCCGGTTTCAGGATTCCTCTCATCCGCGGGCTTGCAAGTTCTGCAATATATATGGCTGATGCAAGGCCGAGAGGAACTGCAAATGCCATTGCTCCAAAGGTGACCAGGAGCGTTCCGACGACAAGGGGAACTGTTCCATACTTTGGAATGGTACTTGATGGATCCCAGCGTTCTCCGGTCAGAAATGGTATCAGACCAATATCGATAAATGCCGGAACTGCATCAAAGAGCAGAAACCCAAGAATACAAAATATTGCAATGATAGAAGAGATAGCACAGAGGAACCAGAGGATTTTCACTCCATGCTCTACCGGGCGGTACATGAATCGTTTAAATAGAGATCGATCTGAACCGGTTGGATTCATTGTCTTTTTTCTCCAGGGCTATATATTCTATTCCCGATATATGACTGAAGGTTCAGGTCAGGATACCGTGGACTTTGATACTGTTATGGCCGCTCTCTATTATCAAAATTCTTTCCGGAGAATATTGGGGGATATTGGGACTATAGAGGTCTACATATTATCCGGAAGAAGCATCTATATTCAAAGCAGGTCCATAGTCCCTCTCGATATGGATATCCGAAGAGTACAGATGACTGGGGGGTCATCATACGTTCTTACCCTTCCTAAAGAATGGATTAAGTCACTTCAGATAAAAAAGAATGATCCTTTGGGAATTGTTATCAGAGAGGATGGAGATCTTTTCATTACCGGAAATATCACTGGTGAAATGGTACAACAAAAAAAGATTATAGAGGTCGTAAATGAGTCTGTTCCAAACTCTTTTTATAGAACTCTGATTGGGGCCTATATTGCCGGATATCATTGTATTGAAATAAAGAGTAAAGATAGGGTTCCACCCTTGATTCGCAAATCTATCCGGAGTTTTGCAGATCAGGTCATTGGCCTTGAACCAGTTCAGGAGAGCGAATCAGCTATCATTCTTCGTGATCTCTTCAATCCTCTGGAGATGCCATTTGAAAGTTCACTGAACCGGATGTACTCTATCACAAAAGAGATGATAAATGACTCTGTTAAAGCACTTATCTCTCATGATACCGCCCTCGCAGATCATGTGATTTTGAGGGATCGGGACGTTGACCGGCTTTTCTGGCTTATCGCTAGACAGACGAACATAATTCTGGAGAGTCCCTGGAATAGTGAAAGGATGAACAATTCTATCACTGAAATATTTCATTTTTATCAGACTGGGAGAATTATTGAACGAATAGCAGATCACGCAGTTTCTATCGCAAAAAGTATTCAACTGGTTGATGTATCCACCGTTACTGAAAAGACTTCTGCTGCAGTGTACGATGCATCGCAGGAAGCCATAAAAGCTTTTGATATTAGTGTCTCTGCATTTTTTACCCATGATATGAAGGGAGCGAACCGGATTATTGAATCAGTATACCTCTATGAAAAAACCTTTCACCATATCAATGAAGAGATCTTCAATCTGCCTACAGAGTCTGCAGTCCATATTCGGAGAATATCTGATAGTATCAGAAGAATTGGGGAATATTCTGTGGATATTGCAGAAGGAATTATTAATCAGGGAGTCACTTGTTCTAACGACACTCTTGAATAATCGGATCTGAAAATTATCTAAAAATTTATTCTCTGTTTTTTTAACGAATTAGTTTTCCTGTTTGTCTGCGACCTCTCATTGAGTGGTATTGGTATTTTTATACCCAAATCCTCTTTTATCGTTCATTGTCATCCTCCGGAATCTGATATCTATAGGGTCCTCTATTCTCTCTATCCTCCTCCTTGTTTTCAGGAGAAAATCTCTATGAATCTTAAGGGATTATAGGTATCTGATGCGTATGTCGCAGAATGTACCAATTACCAAACTCTCTTCCCTTGCCTGGATGTCAGGGCTTCTCATTGTCCTCATTCTCCTTCCGGCAGCGGTAAGTGCAGAAGAAAAGTCTCTTACAATCTCCGGATCTACGACTGTCCTTCCAATTGCAGCAGCTGTTGGTGAGGCCTTTATGGATAAAAACCCTGACGTTGATGTCAAAGTAAGCGGTGGGGGATCTGGTGCCGGTATTTCCGCTATCGGAAAAAATACCGTTGATATCGGGATGGCATCCCGTGATCTGAAGGATGAAGAGAAGACGTCATATTCGGGTCTTGTTGTAACCCCAATTGCAAAGGACGGCATCTCTATCATCGTAAATCCACAAAACCCGGTTGAATCGCTCACCCTGAGCCAGATTAAAGACATCTATACCGGTGCAATAACGAGCTGGAAGGATGTTGGCGGCAATCAGGAAGGATTTGAGATCGTCGGTCGTGACAGTGCATCAGGTACCAGAGAGTTCTTCTTTGATGAGGTTATGAAGAAAGCTGACTTCACTCAGTTTATGCTTGAGAAGAACTCAAATGGAGCCGTTCAGCAACTCGTCTCACAGACTGGATCTGCCATTGGGTATGTAGGTATGGACTTTGTTGAGGGTGTTAAGGTCATTAGTCTGGATGTTGAGGGTAAGATGCTCAAACCATCTGTAGCATCAGTCCAGAGTGGTGAATATCCACTTTCCCGTGAACTCTACTTTGTTACAAATGGTCAGCCCTCCGGTCTGGCGAAAGATTTCACTGACTTCCTTTTGAGCGATGAAGGTCAGAAGATTGTTGAAGAAAACGGATTTGTGTCCATCAGATAAGTTGTAAACACTAATTCAAAAGATTTGATCCATCTGAATCAGGATATCTGAGTGGATGTCTGGCAGAGTCCCTATGGTCTGCCTGCAATTATCTATGTATCTCTGCCAGGAATGCATCCTCTCTCCTCTCCTGTTTTAGTAATAAGATTCGGGACAAGCCTCTTCTTCTTCCTTTGAAATATTGTTATTCTGATGTCTTTTCCTTCATTTAGTTCAATCTTTATGTATGAACAACCTTTTATTATGTTCTGCCCTGGCTTCTGATTGGCACCAGTGGGTATTCAATACATTATATTTCTATATCTCTCTGTCTTCTCTATATTTATCAGGGAGAGATAGAGAATAAAGTCAAAAATATTATGGATCATCCCCCCTTATCACTGTCCATGAGTTTGCATGTTCTCCCTCTTGAACTCTCTTCGGGTTCATGGATAAATACCGGAGGAATCCGATAATGACATCTCCCCTTCATTCAATAATGACCAAGCTCACCGCCGGGTTTGTTATCCTTGTTCTGGTGATATCAGGTCTTACGTTCTTTTTCACCTATGGAGCATCATCAGGAAAGATCCTCGAATCTACTGAGCAGGAACTCCTTGCACTTGCATCAATCACCGCGGCTGATCTCAATGGCAATGAGATCGCAAAACTTCAGCCAGGTATGGAATCTGAAGTTCTGTATCTGATGAATGTTGAACAACTGGCTGCGATGGCGAAAGCTGACGGTGATATTGTTAAGATATACACCCTGCGCAAAGATGGAGAAAAACTGGTGTACGTTGTTGATTCGGGATACAACAGTGGCAAAAGAAATTTCCGGATTGGTGCCGCTGAATCCGCTCCAACTGATGCAATGGTTCAGGCATTTTCCAGTCGTCAGGTTGAAACAGAGTTTATTGAGCGTCCCTGGGGTACTGTCCTTGCTGCGTATGCCCCAATTCGAAACGCTACCGGACAGGTCATCGGTATTGTGGGGGTTGATATGGATGCCAGTGTTGTGCAAAGCAGAATGAGTTTTGTCGGTCAGACGATCTACCTTATCCTTATCCTTGGAATCATCTGTGCAGGACTTATCATAGCAGTATTTTCCAGGACCATGATTCGTGACATTCATATCCTTATCGATTCAGCCAACCGGATTAGCAGGGGCGATACTGATGTTTCAATCTCTATAAAAAGGAATGATGAGATTGGAGAACTTGCTTCTTCATTTAAGAGAATGGTAACCAGCCTGAAGATCCTTATGCATGAAGATTATAAGCAGGAGTGATCAGCCCTGGTGAATGATTATGAGTACAACCTCAGACCTGGTACTTGCAGTGGCAACCGAATATCTCGGTCCTGCTGCTATCACCCTTCTGGAGCGCCAGACCAAGTTTCATATGGCCGGGCTCTCATTTCAGGATCTTATGCCAGAACACTGTAGTGAACTGGCTAACTGGGTGGGTATTGCATCGTCTATGTTTATCGAACAGGATCAAGCCTTAGCCCTTGCCGAGCAGATCCGGAAGATTAAAGCATGACTATACAAAAAAGAAAAAATGGAAATATCCGGGTACTCCATCTTGATGATGAACCTGTAATTCTTGATATTACCAGAATGTATCTTGAACGTACTGGAAAGATACAAGTTGATACTGCAAGTGAAGCTCATGAAGCGCTTGCTCTTCTTGAGACCTGCAGATATGATGCCATCATATCTGACTATGAAATGCCAGTGATGGATGGGATAGAGTTTTTAAAAAAAGTGCGTGAAAGTGGGTTTGATCTTCCTTTTATTCTCTTCACCGGCAGAGGCAGGGAGGAAGTGGTAATCCACGCTTTTAACAATGGAGCTACTTTCTATCTTCAGAAAGGCGGAGATCCTGGTTCACAATACACCGAGCTGGTAAAGAAAGTAACCCTTTCTGCCAGTCAGTTTCGGACCAGACAGAAAATCCGGCATCTGTATCAGATCTTCCAGGCCCTTCGTGAAGTTTCAGGAACGTTGCATGGAGAGGAAGAGATCGACTGGAAACTTCAGAGAGTATGCAAAATTATCTCATCTGGTCAGGGATATCAGAATGTCAGAATAGTTCTTTTTGACCGGGATGGTGGTGTCAGATCAATATATCAGACCGGTCTTGATGATCGGATGAAAGAGTTTACCGCGTTTCTTAAGGCAGGAAACCGGACATCATGTACCCGGCTGGCACTTGAGCTGAACCGGGAGCCTGTGATCTGTGAACCAAGTCATACCTGTGTATCCTGCCCGCTCTACTCTGATCATCAGGGTCAGTATGCCCTTACGATGCGGCTTGAATATGCCGGCACAGTATATGGCATCATATCAGTGACTCTTTTATCTGATTTTGCTCATGATCCTGATGAACAGACGATGTTTACTGAGCTGGCAAATGAGATAGCATACGCGATTCATCATTATACCCTTGAAGAAGAACAGACTGCAATGGAAACCCTGATGGGGACGAGCAGAAAACTTCATATTATTAACAGTATCACCAGACATGATATCAGAAATCAGCTCACTGTTCAGATGAATCTCTATGAACTTCTGCTTGAATATGGTGAAGTATACCCTGATATACGGTCATATGTTATTTCCCTTGGTTCAAGTATCAACAGTATTATGGAGCATCTGGTCTTCTCTGAGATATATCAGAAGATTGGAATCCAGCGACCCCGATGGCTCTCTATAGGGGCGTTGATAGATGGTATTACCTGTTCTCATGAGTTTGGTAATCTCTCAATTCTGCATTCAACAGGAACGGTTGAAGTATATACTGATGTAATGTTTGGAAAGATCATCACAAATCTTATAGAAAATGCTGTTATGCACGGGAAGCGGGTGAAAACCGTGCAGATTAGTTTTTATGAGCAGATCAATCAGGGAGTCATTGTCATTGAAGATGATGGGATTGGAGTGCCTGATGAACTGAAAGAAAAGATTTTTGAAAAGGGCTTTGGAAATAACACCGGTCTTGGATTATATTACACCCGGGAGATCCTAGGAATTACCGGGATGGAGATCGTTGAAACCGGAAAGAATCTTGAAGGGGCCAGGTTTGAAATTCGAGTGCCAAAAAAAGGGTATCGGCTACGAAAGGGAAGCGAGATAGCGGTACCGGAAGGATTGCCGGTGACTGAATAAGGAGGTTTTGATGAATATCTATAGAGGAAAACCAGATTTAGAGATTATTTCAGATCTGACCTGCCTGATCAATTCATCATCGCAGAGCAGTGCCGAATGGTCAGAAGGAATCCGGACTTTTCCATCCCCGGTCATTGTGTGCGATGGTTCCCTTTCTGTCCTTGGGGCAAATGAAGCGTTTTTTGAATGGAGTTGTTTCACTCCGACTACCTTTGAAGGAAAACTACTTCAGGTTCTTCCATTTTCTCTTCTTTCAGGTGAATCGGTGTGGGATTCAATACTAAGCAGGAAGCCTGCCAGTGGTGTTGTTGAGATACGGTTTCCCACCCGATCTACAATCGGAAGAATGTCTGTCCTGCCAGTGACTGATAAAGAGGGTTTCCTTCTCTATGTTCTTCTGGTTTTAACTAATACTACTCACGAGCCTGATCTGCTTTCTTATGAAAGTATCAGGAGGACAATGACTGATCCAGCGGAGATTCTTATTGAAACAGATGGAACGATCCTCTCTATCTCCGGCCCGGCATTATGCCTGTGCAGGGGAGATCCTGATATCGGGTGTGGAAAAAAACTCCGTGATATCTCCCTGTTTCGTGAAATGAATGCTCAGATTTACTCCGATATTCTTGCGTCTCCGCCTGATATTCAGTCTTCTCAACAGGTCCGGATTGATAACCAGGGGTTGCTGATTCAGACAATACGGAGATCAGTGTCTGTTCTCAAAAGGGATATTATTCACATTACCATTACTGATGTCTCTCACGTTTTTAACCCGGAAACAGATGCAAACGGAGATGGAAAGGATTCCCTGAAGACTTCTGCAGATCTTCAGGAAGAACAGATAAGGGTAATACATCAGAATATTCAGACTCTGGTTGATTCTGTTATTGCTGGTGATTTGTCTGTCAGACTTGATCCCTGTCCTCCTGAAACCGATGAACACCTGTCAGCAACCGTGATCTCCCTGAATCAGATGGTGGTTATTATCGAAGGTCAATTCAGAGTTCTTGCAGACTGCATCGGGCAGATGAAGACAGGTTTTGTCCCTTCATCGACAGGGTCGTTCCCACCCGGCCCTTTTGACCCTGTAATCCGCGACCTTGATTTATCCCTGAATTCTCTTCAGACGATGATCGCAACCGCTGAATCCCTGACCATGTCAGTTATGCAAGGCGATCTTTCTGCCCGGGGAGATACCAAAAACCTTGGTGGGTACTATAAGGCCCTGGTAAATGGAATGAACATGATGCTTGCGCTCATCAATGCTCCCCTGCAGGAGATCAGACGGGTAGGCGGGGCATATGCGGATTGTATGTTTCAGGCCCGGATGGATGAGAGCATACGATATCCGGGTGATTTTACTGCATTAAAATCCTCTATGGACGCAATTGGTATCTATTGTCAGGGAGTTGTTGGAGAGATTGACCGTGTGAGTGGTGGATATGCCTCCGGTGACTTCACGGTTCGGATGAATAAAAAATTAGAAGTAACCGGAGATTTTACCACAATCCGGGATTCACTTGACAATATCGGAGTTCAGATATCTGAGAGTATTACAGATCTTCGGGGATCAGCGGCGACCCTGAGTGAAGAAGCCGATGGTATCCGGACTGGTATCGCTTCGGTTGCTGGTCAGGCTGAAACTCTTTCTGCTTATGTCCAGGCGGTATCTGATCGGGCTGTCCGTGTCAGAAGCGAGGTAGAGGAGATGATATATAGTACTGATACTGCCTTGCATTCACTCAGAGAGATGACTAATCGTTCTGAATCAGTAGCTGAAATTTCACAAACCGCACGAGGACTATCTTCACGGGGAGTAGAACTTGCAGATAGAAGCAGAAACGGGATGGATGCAATTTCCGGGGCTACTGAATCGGTTGCGACCGGGATTGTCCGTATTCAGGAAGAACTATTTAGAATTGGAAAGATTGTAAAAGTAGTTACTGATATTACCAACCAGACAAATCTCCTTGCCATAAATGCAGCCATAGAGGCAGCGCATGCCGGGAGCTATGGAAAAGGGTTCGCGGTTGTTGCTGCTGAAGTAAAATATCTGGCAAATGATTCAAAAAAATCATTGATGGGCATTTCTGAAACACTTCAGTCACTCAATAACGCATTTGAAGAAGTTCAAAGCGCAGTCAAGGGCGCACGAAGTGAGGTTGATTCCCGAAGCATTGCGGTAAAAGAAATGGTTCATCTTTTTGAAGGTATGACTGAAGAGATTGAAAAAATCGCGACTATGAGTCGGGAAGTAGTGAGTGTTGCAGCAGATCAGGAGCGGATGATTCAGAATCTTGACGAACGTGCCGGTCTTATCGGTGATCTCATGGTTGAGACAGTTAGGGACGCTCATTCATCAGCTGAAGCGTGTAATGAATCTTGTCGGTCAGTCGAACAGATATCCTGGCATATCGAAACGGTTGCAGGTCTGGCCGGCGGAATTCACACCGGAATTACTCGGTTTTCAGTGTAATCTTCTTCTTTTTTCATCTATGGGGTATCATAGATCACTATATATCTCTATTCCCTCTATTGTGTATTGAGAAAAATAACAAGTCCACTCAGCACATATAGGAAATATACACGGAACGACCTATGACGAGTAACAGAAGTGTAATTCTTGGAACCATCCTGATTGGTTTTCTCCTCTGCTCTATCCTTATTGCAGGATGCACTGGAAATTCTGGCAGCACTGAAAAGACTACAAGCACTGCACAAACGCAAACCAACCCATTAGCAGCGCAGGGTGCAGCAGGCGACAAAGTTCTTTCTATCTCAGGATCAACCACCGTTCTCCCGATAGCAGCACAAGCTGCTGAAAAGTTCATGGATTCGCACCCTGATCTTGATGTTCAGGTAAACGGTGGCGGGACTGGTGCTGGTGTTCAGGCAGCAGGAGAGGGAACAGCAATAATCGGGATGGCATCAAGAGATCTCAAGGCAGAAGAAATGACGAAGTATCCTGACCTTATTGCTCATCAGATTGCCATTGACGGTATCGCGATAATTACCAACAAAGCAAACCCGATCCCCTCACTTACCCTCGATCAGGTTAAGAAGATCTATGACGGGAATATCACTAACTGGAAAGATGTTGGTGGAAATGACGCATTAATTGTTGTAGTCGGTCGCGACAGTGCTTCAGGCACCAGAGAGTTCTTCTACACTGATGTCATGAAGAAAGCAGACTTTGTAAGCACACAGCTTGAAAAGAACTCAAACGGCGCAGTCAAACAAACCATCGAACAGACTCCGACTGCAATCGGATATGTCGGACTTGGGTATGTAGATGAGTCAGTCCACACCATTCCACTCTCGGTAGATGGAAGTCTGATCACTCCAACCATTGAGACGGTAAAAACTGGTACCTATCCAATCTCACGACCTCTGCACCTCCTGACAAAGGGTCAGCCTGTCGGTGATGCTGCAGAATTTTTAGCATTCCTGGACGGACCACAAGGACAGGAGATAATCACTGAAGAAGGGTTTATCTCAATTCCTAAATAATTACAAGTAATCATTGATTACTCTTTTTTCTCTGAACTGAGTTTTGAAAACTTCTCTTGAAAAGGAGAAAAGGTTCTCACTTTTTGATCCGGTTTATTGTCACTATGAGAGATTATAACTGGTGATATTCTTTTATTTCTTTGCAATTACCACAAGTCCATACGGATGAGTGATGACCTGCACCATGGTAAATGGTATCGTGGATATGAGTGTCTCCAGTTCTTCTTTTGTATATGCTGCCCTGACTGATGTTTCAAACCCTGCTTTTATCTCGGGAGATTCGCAGCATCCTTTCATAAAATTGAATATTTCAGCAGAGAGATCTCTGCGAAGGTCTGTAACCATCAGTGCCCTTCCCGGTTTTAATACCCGGTGCATCTCCGAGAATACCTGCCCTGCATTCTCCCACTCATGAAGTGAGCCGTTGGAAAATGCCAGATCAAATGAATCAGCAGAAAATGGCATCTGTAGAGCATTTCCTTCTTTATATTCTACTCTATCTTCAAGTCCGTAGTCATGTGCATTTTTTTCCGCAACCTGGATCATGGCCGGGCTGATTTCAAGACCGGTAAGAGTGGTTCCGTTCGTCTTTTTCAGCCATTCAAGACCGAAATATCCTGGGCCTGGGCCTACTTCAAGAGCATGGTCTCCATCTCTCCCGCTTTTGATCAGGTCATCGACCGGGAGATGGCCCTGGTCCCGCAGGCTGCGTTGCATCTGATCATATGCAACAACCGTGCATTCATCCTGGATTCCGTCGTCTGTTTCTGGAACTCTTGTTTCAAACATGATTGATACTTCCCTGGGGATATATGATTCCTGATTTCCACTGTAGCGGTCATCAACAACTTCTTCAAGCCTGAGGAGTCTTCCCTCTTTTCGTGTTATGAGAGAAATCCGGTTCTTCCCCCGGTCCTGCCTGAATGATGATATCGATGCAATAAAGGAGATGCCATCAGACACCCCTGAAAATTTTGCACAAAGACTGGCAAACTGCACCTGTTCATCTGGTGAGAGATTTGACAGGTGAGACTCAAGAAATCCGTAGATCTTCTCTTCCGTGTCCAGTACCCAGAGTTCTCCTTTCTCTGTAGGAATTACCCGGATTACTCTCCGGTTCTGTGGATCCTGAACACGGGTCACATAACCCTGTCGCTCGAGATAATTTACCAGATCAGTTGCTGAACTGGGGGCAATCTCAAGCATCCCTGCAATGTCACCCATGCACACGGGGGAGAAGTAGGATGTGTATAATATTTCAATGGCTCCCGGACTGAGGTTTTTGCGTCCCCGGTCTGTTCCAAAGAGCATACTGATTGCAGTTGATACAAATCCTAACGATAATCTGAGTGTTGAGGTTGGGTCCATTGTGCATATAATAAGGATATCCGTAATAATAAAAATGTTACGGATATCCTTAATGAATGCCAGAATGCTTTCAGGTTCATTCTGATTATGTTTATGTCACAAATGAGTACTATGCCGATATTCTGATAATTCCCTTATGAAAATGCCCAATACTGCGGTTTGATCCTCCTCCCTGATATCAGGTCATCCTTATCTCCCCCAAGCATAATTACTATGAACAGGATTACAGAGATGGACACCACATTTTTTTCCTCCGAATTGTTTGCCTTCGTGATAATCCCACTCATGATATTTTTTGCCAGGATATGTGATGTTTCGATTGGAACAATCAGATTCATTCTCATATCGCGTGGATTTAAATATATTGCTCCGGTATTTGGCTTTTTTGAGGTGATCATCTGGCTTTTGGCTATTGGTCAGGTTCTGGGAAATATCACAAATCCGGTGTGTTATATCGCATATGGTGGTGGATTTGCTGCAGGGACCTATATCGGGATGGTAATAGAGGAGAGAATGAGACTTGGCCTTGCTATTATCAGGCTGATTTCCTCAAAACCTGCAGATGATTTTATCAGGCGGCTTCGTCAGTACGGATATGGGGTTACGAATTTTTCTGCACATGGAGCATATGGCAATGTTACCATTATCTATATGGTAGTAAAGCGATCAAAAATTCCATATCTCATTCCGTTAATTCGTGATTTCAATCCAAACTCTTTTTTCACTATTGAAGATGTCAAAAGCGCTTCTGAGGGTATCTTTCAGAATGAACCTGTCTATGATCCGTTCTCACATCTAAAGCGACCATTCTCAATCTTCTCCAAGCGGAAATAATACTTTTTTAACTGCCCACATCGAGGATGTCGGATTTGTTGAAGGATCACAGGGATCTATTGTAATGAATATCACTGAACAGAAGGATCGTATTTTTATCGGTGAAATCATAATTTACAACAAAGATGGATCGTTCAGAACGGAGAAATTTTCCGGTATTATTGAGAATTGTGGAGAGGAATATCCTATTGTAGAGCATGACAAGGGTTTTTCTATGGGGGATATCCTCGACCCTGACGAGATTGAGTTCATCTCTATTGAAGATGATGAAGAGAAATCAGTCCTTATTGCCAGCGATCATCTGTATAGAGTCCAGGTATAAGCCGGAATGATTCCCTGGTATCCTGTCTCTGAATAATTATATTCCTCGGTGCACTATCATGTGACAGTTAAAAAATTGCAATGAAGCATCAAGATCCCTCTCAACAAGCAATGGTGGTGGTATAATGAAGCACAATTACTCATTTTTTATTCTCCATTTTCCACCCGGTACCCGGATTGTGAATCGTGCACCTTGACCCCAGACCCCGGTCTCACAGATAGAAAGACCGGTGATAGAGAGCATCTCTCTTGAGAGGAATAACCCAATCCCTGTATTGGCTCCATATCCTCGGTCAAATATCAAACATTTTTCCAAATCAGGTACACCAACCCCGTCATCCTCACAGGAAAGTAACAATTCACCCTCCGACTCCTCTGAGAAGAATGAAATCCTGGATACAGAGCCTCCATGCCGGATAGCATTCTCAAGAAGGGTGGAAAAGACTTTACGGATGATCGGATCAGCATAGATCTCAAGACCTGGTGGCACTCTGTTTTCTATTGTCACTCCGGTCGGCGAGATCTCACCAGTTGCTGACTCAATAACAGCAGATATCGAATTCCACCCCGAGCCTGCAATCCCAAAATCCTCATACTCACGGGTAAATCCGATTGCTGCTTCAATCCGTGATCCTGCCGCTGTGGCCTTGGATATATAATCTCTCCATTCATCATCGTTCTCTTCTTCAAGAGCCTGGGAATGGTACAGTTGCATCGAAGTCAGATGATTGAATATGTCATGCCTGGTAAGGCTCGTTAAAAGACGGATCTTCTGGTATGATTCTCGCAGTGCCTCATCCGTTTTCTTCCGGTCGGTGATATCTGATATGAATCCTTCAAGAAAAAGCAGTTTTCCATCGTCAGAGAAGATACCAAGGCCACGTTCCCAGACATACCTGATCTCTCCTGAACGGGTAATTATCGGGTATTCATTTTCGAAATAATCATGCCGTGTGAGGGCTTCCTGCCATTTTTCCCAGAGGATTTTTTGATAGTCAGGGTGAACAATATCGTTATATGAAAGAGTCTTATTCCCTATAAAATCATCAGGAGCATACCCGGTCAGGTCATGGCATCCCTCACTGATATATTCCATTGTCCAGTTGGGATCATTGGCACACCGGTACACAAATCCGGGCAGGTTACTGATGAGGGTAGTCATCATTCGTTCGCTTTCTTTAACTCGCATTAACGAATGAGAGAGTTCCTTTTTTGTCCGACAGGTAGAGAATAGAAGAAGAGAGAGGGTCAGGAGTACCAGTAGTATAGCAAGGATCGTATGCCAGTACTGGCTGATAACCTCCTGCACCGTTGTTCTTCCATACTGGTCATAGGGTGCTATCTGTAACCTGCGGAGCAACTCATGAACCGATGAGTGATCCTGTGGGATAGCCCAGCCTGCCCCGTGAACCGCCAGGGCGGCAGGATCATTTTCATCCATCATAAGGAGAGAGACTGATACTCTTTTACTCAGTTCGCGGTCAGTTCCGGCAACGGTTGCCATTGGCCACTCCGGGTATAGTTTTGTTGACAGAAGATACGGATAATCAGGGTATTCCATCTCTCTGCTGTTTATCACCCTGATATCTGAGAGGTTTATCAGACCCTCCCCCTGCATCCGCTCCAGTTGGGTGGACCGTGCGGTTCCGGCATCAGCCTCCCGGTTGATCACCGCAAAAACCGTAGCATCATGTGTTTGGAGAAAATTGAGGTGTGAGAAGTCCTTATATGGATTAATCCCTGCGTCCATTATCTCAAGCAGGCCTGCATGCCAGCCGCCAAGAGAGGTGGGGTTGACTGCAGCAAACCGTTTCCCTTGAAGATCACGAATGGTTAAAATATCATCCCGGTCTGCCCTTGTGAAGATGACCCCGCCAAAGACTGGTTGTGGTTCTGGAACTCCGGGTACCTGCAGGGTTGCGATCCTCTGGGCCATGCCATAATATTCAAAGTAGGTATATATCGAGGGGTTTGCCGTGACAAAGGAGACCTCACGGTTCTTAACGGCAGGGATTATCGCCTCGAAATCAAGTGGCACAATGATGAATTGGAACGGGGTAAGTTTCGCGGTCAGATAGGAAGCAACAGGTCCCCACTCCTGTAGTGCAATCTCGTCTCCCCGATTTGCAAGGACACCAATACGAACCAGGTATGGATCAGGAGATGAAAATCCCAACGTTGCTGTTTCATCAGGATATACTGTCGTATTTTCATAATTTTCTGCCAAAATAACTGGTATACTACAAAGGATCACAAGCATGAGGATGAGTGCCCCGGCAGAATTGTATGGCCTGTTCATCTCTATCTGTTTAGGTTTTATTCATCGGTATAATTCACACATTCCCGTATTTACCCTCGTACGGCAAATCCTACTAAGTATGAGCAGGTTGGGTTCATCATTGATCTTGTTACAATCTATTCTGATGGTATTTGTCTGTTTCTTTTGTCTGTCCTTTTAACAGGAGGTTCAGATGCAAGAACCTGAGCGGGTATACTGCAGAGGAGGTCATTTTCCAAAGGCTGGAGGATATGGTGACATCAGATTCCCCCGGGGTATTCAGGCAATCTGCACTCCCTCATTAATAACATTCTGAAGAAATGAGAATGAACAATATTCATTAAATTGTCTTCTTGATCGATATTTTGGCGATATCTCTATCCCTGTTTCCATCAATACATCAAAACTCATCCCAATTATCTCAAACTCCACTTCGTAGCTCTCATCAGTTCCAATGACCAAAAGGTCAACATCTGATTTTTATGATTTTCTGAACGTGCAACTGAACCATAAAGAATAACTTCCTCAATCCGGTCTGCATATTTATTCCTGATAAGAGCGAGATACCTTTCAATAGCATCTTTTATCCTGCAATTTTTGAAAGGAATATCCTGTATATCCTTCACATACACTAGTTACTAATAAAAAGTGAAAAAGACATTGGAAAAAAGATATCTTACCTCTGTTAAAGACCATCACAGGTCGTCAAACTCAAACTACCCAAGAGAGATTTATGGAGAATAGGTTTTGTATGAAAAAGAGTTTTCATACAAAAAAAAGAATATCTCTCTTTAATCTAGTATTTCGTGTCAACATGCCGAAATTTTCCCTTCGGCACCCGTATCTCAAATCTGACTCCCTCGCCAAACACCCCGTTTTCACGGATGGAAATACCGGTGATTGAGAGTATCTCATGGATAAGGAACATACCAAATCCGGTGTGTTTTCCAAAACCTTTTGCAAAAATCTTCTCTTTATCTGCCGGGGTAACACCGGTCCCGTTATCGGTATAGAGAATGACCATTTCATCCCCTTCAACACTCATGGTAAGGGAGATTCGGGATACCTGTTCACCATGACGGATTGAGTTGTCAATCAAATTGTAAAAAACCCGTTCAAGAAGGGGGTCAGCATATATTTCAAATCCGCTATCTTCAAAACTAAATTCTATCCCTTTATCTGAAAATGCTCCGGCTGCTTTTATAAACTGTGATTCAGGGGTTTGCCAGATGGGCTCATGCAGGCCTACATCCTGGTAATCACTGGTAAATTCGGTATGCATCTGCATTATCTTGAGCATACTGTTCATCTTCTCAAGGTACGTTAAAATTGAGGTATCCGAAGTTTCTTCCCGAACCAGGTGAAGGTATAATGCCAGTGCAGTGATCTGGTTTAAAATATCGTGCCTGGTGATCCCGGAGAGGAGGAGGAGTTTCTGATTTGCATTTCTCATTCTTCCCTCTGCAAGTCTCCGTTCCGTGATATCTCGAAAGTTCACTACCCTTCCGATGATCTTATCCGAAAGCCGGTGGGGAGTAACCGACGGTTCATAGGTCCTGCCATCAGTAAAAGTGAGGTTTGTTGTTACCAAAGACTCCGGACGGCCTGTAATCAGGTCCCTGAAGGTATCAATTGTTGCCGGATCAGAGACGTTCTGCTGTAATATTGGAAAGATATTCATCGTACTTTGGAAGATGCCCAACCGGGAGATACCAAGCATATCCGCTCCGGCCCTATTGGATCCCCGAATATCTCCGTTCATGCTTGTTACCACAATTCCATCGTTCGTGGATTCAATCGTTGCTTCCTGTAGTGAGTTAATTCGTTCAAGATCAGAAGTCCGCTCCATGACCAGGGCTTCGAGATGGTCTTTATAGGCTATTAATTCATATTCTCCTTCCCTTTTCCGGTCAATCATCCTGATTACAGACCCCAATAGGAAGAGACCCAGAAAGATGATTGTTGATACTTCGATAAACGAAGCCCGAAACATATCATCCATCCCCTGTCCGGATCCTCTGGTTCCCGGGGAGAATATGGTGAGAATAACCATGCTGAGGATGGCAAACACCAATGAAAGAACAACCAGTTCATGTTTCCATTCCAGTCGGATCTTCCCATTCTCCCTGGCAAGGTAGAACAATGAACCGATTATGCCTGCAATGAGGATAATGGAGATATCAGGAATATCGGGGCCAGTCAGGGTGAGAGGAATTCTGGTAAGGAGCAGGACACCGGTGATAATCCCGGCAGATATCGGACCTCCGACCAGACCTGCCAGGGGGACCAGGATTCCATTTATTCCAATACCCGGATGAGTTGTTCCGCTCCAGGGAATAAATATTCCCAATACTGCCGCAAGAGAGAATATCAGGCCCACATAGGCCGAGTAAATTCTGCCACGGTGAATAAAAAACCTGTCTGGTATATAGTTGTATAACAGGACCAGCATTACAAGTATACTGATATTCTGGAACCAATCGAGAAATAATTGCCCGGTTTGTTGCAGGGGATCCATCTGGTTCTCACACTGAGTTCTGTTCTTTTCAGATCTGCATTATTGTAGGATGTTGATGATATGCCTTCCTATTGGAATCTGATTGCCCGTAGGAGAACATGTCAGATCTGTGTTGAATGAGGTGTATGGTGAGAGCGTTATTGATAGTAATAACACGGATCTCTGGAGATCTGTTGAGGATGCCTATGTATATTGTTTTCCATGAGTGCTGGTGGATGCCACCATGAAAAACTGACCAACACTGAGGAATCAACGAACACACAGGCTCCGGTGAATCAGTTAATCCGCAACAATGTGCAGTTTACAGCAGATATAACAGTTGTCGTCTCACCCAATGTAGATACGATTTATTCGAGTGCTTTTCTGGACCTCAACGCTACCGCTTTGGTCTTTATAATGCCTGAAACTGACCGGTTTTGTTCTGTCCAGGTGATAGATGCATACAGTAATACGATGGATGTTGTCGGTTCGGGAGGTGGATCAGATAATCCACAGGAACAAGAGGTTGTCTGATTACCAAAAGTGGCTACCTGGGAGATGTTCCAGCCGGAATGACTCATATCTCAATACCTACCGATATTGCCTGGATCATTATCCGGACTTTAATAAATGGGACTGAAGATTTGCAAAATGTAGAAGAGATAGAAAACCAGATGCTTCTGGTTCCCTTGTGTTTACCTGGTATTAGTATATGTATTAAGGAAATGCTGCTCTTCATCAGTCAGAGTATCTGCTCCACCACCGGACGAGATAATATGGGTGGTTTCGTTTTCCCAGAAGATGGTAGAGATCATCACAACCGTTCCGTCTTTCTTTTGCACGATAAACTGTTTTGCCGGCACTGTTCCAACCATTACGTCAGTCGGGCCACTCATCTCATAGATATACTGAAAAGCACCGGCCCATGATCTGATGAAATCATCTAAAGACGCATACGGTGTATTCTTCTGGGCAAGTCCCACGGTCATGGAAAAAGGAGGTGTATCCCTTTTAAACCTGATTGATGATTCTAATTCCGACACATCTGCAGATTGTGGATATTCCACCTGAAATGCAAAGCCCGAATAGAGTTCATACTCACTGGCCCCTTTTTCAGGCAGATCATCAGAACCTCCCGTGACATCAAGAAGCTTTTCAAGCCGTATACGGGCTACATCCCCCGGAGGTGGAAGTGATATGGCTGTTTCATATGCTGTTTTAGCCTCAGAAAATCTTCCCAGGGATTCAAGAGCCATTCCTTTTGTAGTCCACGAAATGGAATTATTCCGATAGAAATCAATGGATGTTTCTGCTGATTCCAACCCGTCTTCATATCGATTAAGGCTGACAAGTGCCATGGCCTGAGCACTCCATGCCTGGTAGTCGTTTTGATTCAGATCAAGCGCCGTATCAGCTGCATGGAGAGCTTCCTCGAACTGGCCCAGTCCGATAAGGGCACTCGCCTTGTTCACCCATGCAGCTTTGAATGTTTTATCAAGTGCCAAGGCCTGATTTGCAGCAATGAGGGCTTCTTCATCCCGCTCCAGGTTTACCAGAGCGGTTGCCTTATTATTCCACCCGGATACAGAGGTATCATCAAGTGATAGTGCCTTATCTGCTGCACTCAGTGCTTCTTCGTTCTTATCAAGACCGATGAGAGCACTTGCCTTATTCACCCATGCCAGGACATATTTCGCATCACAGGATATCGCCATATCAGCGGCTTTTAATGCCTCCTCATTGTTATTCATCCCGATGTGTGCAATTGCCTTGTTTACCCATGCTGCCGGATCGGCATTATCCAGAGTTATTGCCGTCCCGGTTGCTTCCAGTGCTTCCTCATATCTTTTCAGGCCGATAAGAGCATTGGCTTTATTGACCCATGCCCCCTGATATTTTTCCTTTAGGGAAATAGCCTCGTTTGCGGCTTGTAGTGCTTCTTCATACCGGCCTTGATTGATTAATGCAGTGGATTTACCAAAATAGGCATTCGGATAGTTATCATTTAATGTAATCGAAGTTTCATAGGCAGACAGGGCATCTTCATAGTGCCCAAGGTTCAGAAGTGCTTCGCCCTTATTAAACCAGGGTGATGAATACGACTGGTTGAATACAATGGCCTTTTCTGCTGCATCAAGGGCCTCTTCATTTCGGTTAAGGTGTCTGAGTGTAGCTGATTTTACATTCCAGGCTCCTTCCCATTCTGGAATGAGTTGAATCGCTTCTTCAGCCGCTTCTAATGCGCCGGAATAGTTCCCGCCTGAATATCTCTCAACAGCAAGAGAAACCCATTCCTGGGCGGTGTCCGGATCGTCTGCGGTGATGCCTGGTATTATCATGAAAAAGATGAATACCGAAACTACCCGCAATACTCGCATAAAGCATTGGTTGTGAGTACCCCTTTTGATCATAGAGTGGTGATGGTTATTAGTAGAATATATACTTTTATATCACACGAATGGGTTTTTCAATCTCATCTACCTGCTTTCTGAGTTCCTCCTCACGTTCATGTAATTCCTCAGTAAGTTGATTGGATTTTTCAAGCGAGGCCTTGAGTTGTTCGTTCTTTGTCTGAACCGCTTTGATGAGGGCATCGCGTTCGGTTACTATCCGGGCAAGGCGTATGCTTCCCCAGCTGACATCGGAGATGAGATGCACAAGTTTTGTGTAAAAATGCATTACCGTATCAACAGTCTCCCTGCTCCACCTGGGTACCTGCTCAAGAGCATGAATGTACGCCTCCTCGTCAAATCCATACTCTCGTGCCTGTTTTCTAAAGAGTGAATAGTCAATTATTTCATCATCAAAAAGAAACTGACCAAGGAAAAGATTTCCAAGATGCACTCCCCCGACTATAATGGGTGTTGCAATATCCCACATGTTATTCCTGCACCGGTACAGTCTGAAAGTCCCCGGGGCGACGTTGGTTGAGAGTTGGGTATCACTTTCAATACAGTTTTTACAGGTTTCAGGGTGCACCCGGTGAAATTTAGTGCAGATATCCTGCCAACCGGTTGCAACAAGAATGGTTCCCTCAATATCCAGGATGGCAACACCTATTTTTGTGAGTGAATAGAAATCATCCATGAGTAGCTGAATTTCTGGCACATCAATAATGTCTGACAGGTTCAGCGTCCCGATATCTCCTTCCGGCAATAAAATAGCATCTAACTTTCGTTTTAATTCGGTCTTGCTCCGGATAATTGCTTCTTCGACTGCCTTTCTTTCGGTGATGTCCCGCCAGGTGACATGTAGCATCTCCTCACCTTTGAACATAATGGGAAGAAGTGAGACTTCAAGCAGAACCGATGTCCCATCTGACCGGGTACACCTCCACTCAAACCTGCATTTTCCCTCCCTGTGGGCTTTTTCGATATATTGCTGCGCAGCCTCTACGGATCGTCGTCCATCCGGCTGATATTCTGGCGAGACTTCTACCGGATTTGAACCTATCAGTTGCTTTTTATCGGCCAATTTTAAGAGGTCAACAGCCGCCTGATTGCACTCAATAAATTGGTCTTTTTGCATGAGGAGGATGGGATCAGAGGATTCTTCATAGAGTTTGCGGAATGTATACTCATTCTCCCTTATCTCATCTTCTATTGCTTTTCGGTCCGTGATATCTGTTGCAATTTGCAGATGAACCAGCCTTCCGTCACTCCACCTGATAACCCGGTCCCGACAATCATACCATCTGCCATTCCGGGTATTTTTTCGCTCACTTTGACACACACCGATAGGCCCGGATGTATCTATAAGCAGATGATTTGTGCAGAATGGACAGGGGCCAGTCTGGTCTTTTTCTATAACCTGATAACAGGTCTTGCCGGTAATATCTCCAAAAAGATTACGGCCTCGTTTATTCAGGTAGAGAAGTTCATAGTTCTCAAGGTCGGCGACATAAATATAGGCATCAATGCTATCAAGGATAGTAAAGAGCTCAGCTTCAATCTCCTGGACAAGCAACCGGGATGACCGGAATGATGAGTCAGAATGGTTATCTGGTTCCTGTCCATTTCGTGCAGCCCGGTCACGGATAACCTGATGAACGGAAGGGGATACAATGATATTGTAGTTTTTCCGGAGCATCTGAAGTATCTTTTCCGATTCATTCCAACGCTGGTCAAGATGGGTTACGATCTCATCAATCCGTTTTACCTGCTCAGAGATATCATCTGCAATATCACAGTTCTCTGACATCTCGGTATAGGTGAGAATGAGCGTTAAGGGATTTCTGATCTGATCATTGAGGATAGAGAGTTGGGCCAGATTTTTCTGGATCTGTGCTATTGATAGTTTATTCTCATGTTCCAATCGTTTTCTGACGGTTATGTCCTGTCCTTGTGCAATCGTTGCGACGGGGTTTTCACCGGATGCATCATAAATTGTCGAAGAGTTCCAAACTACTGACCTGATGGTCCCATCTGTATGCTGGACTGGCATCTCAATCGTGTCCCACCGAACGCCTGCTTCAGCGGTCTGTAAGAGACGCATTAAATACTCCACCTGACTGGGGGGAAATAGCACCTTTATTGGTCTTCCAATGACTTCTTTTGCAGTTTTTCCGATAAGATTTTCACAGGAGTGATTTATTCGGGTTATGGAATAATCAGGGCTCCATACGATAATGGGGACATTTGCATTGGTAATTAGATTTTCAAGGTATGTTGTTGTCTGCCTCAAGTGTTCTTCTGTTGATGCTATGGTATTGTATTGATATCTGAGTTCTTCCTCTGCTCCGGCAAGTTGTTCATAGGCAGCATTGATCTGTTCATTATTCTGTCCCAGTTGGTTGATTAGACGTTCACGTTCCTCATCTGCCAGCATCTTTTCGGTAACATCATTGTAAATGGCAACGATCTGATTGCTGGGAAGCCGGAATACATAATTCTCATACCATCTTGCTTCTTTGCTGCTTACGTAGATCTTTGCCGGATAATATATCGTCTCACCGGTTTTGTAGACTTTTTGAAAGATAGGAATTATCCCGAATTCGTCAATCTCTGGTCTGATGGTGGTAATGGGTTTTCCAATAATCTCTTCTCTGGAAATTCCTTCGATTTTCAGACCGGCCTGGTTAAAGTCAGAGACGATATAATCGCTTCCCTGTGAGCCCTCATGGTGCACGGAATAGATGACTGCACCACTGGGCATGGTATTGAATATCCCTTTAAACAAGGCTTCGCTCTCTGAAAGGGCCTCTTTTATTTTCATCTGTTCCCGGTAATATTGGTCATTCTCCCTCTGGTGGAGAACATAAAATCCCCCTCCGGTTGTGATGAGAAGAAAGATGACAATTATTATCAGGTCATTTGCACGTGCGGCAAGGGATTCAAACACTTCTGCGGTGTCTACCCTGGCAACCATAAACCAGGGACTATCCGGAATATTTCGGATATATGCAATGACCGCAGCCCCCCGATAATCTACCCCCTCAATGATTCCTTCGTTTCCAAGTGCTGCCTGGACTGCCGGCCGTTCGGTCATGTTTAACGGAAGGCGATGGGACAAGGCAATATCCTCCCTGAACCTGAGTTTATTCAGATAGAGGACGGAGTCATCATCCTTGCGTACCAGGAGCGTTTCAGCACTTTCCGATCCAGTAGGCCATTGTGCGATAAATGGATAGAGAAATTCGTCCGGGGTAATCTGCAGACCAACGATACTCAAGAGATTGTTGTGCGCATCATCTTCAAATATGGGAATGAGGAGGGTCAGATAGATTCGGTCATCCTGCTTATCACGATAAAAATCAATAAATTTAGTCTGTCCGGTTGCGATCACGGAGGGAATATTTTCCAGAATTTTTGAAGAGATAGGATGTGAGGTATTGGGGGCAGTAATGAGGACTGTTCCGTCCGGGCTTAGCAGGAAGACCTGGCTATAGTGAAAATGGATCTGAATATTTGAGAGCCATGTTTGTATATCTGATTTGAAATCCTGGTTATCCGGGTTTTCAATGAACCTGCTGACCAGGGATGAGAACACGGGGTTTTCGCTGAGGAGTTTAGCATCACCAATTCGTTCGTTTCGCCATCTGACCAGTTCGTTTACCTTTAAATCTCCCACACTGGTCAGTTGTTCCTCGACTCCGGATCGAAACTCCTTTTCATAACTGCTATAATACAGGTATCCTGCAATGATGATACCTGCTGAAAAGATGATAAAGACCAATATCTGGTATATAAAGATCCGCCTTTCAGGTGTCATGGGAGTAATTTTCTCTAAAAATCTAACCTTGTAAGTGGTATGGTTCCTTTATAATTCTTAAGTCATCAAACCTTATTGTTTGGAACTAATATGTTATCCCTCTACTTTGCTGTATATAATTGTTTCATAGTCCGTAGATCAGGAAGTTATGTGATTTTTTACCCCGTTTAAAAATATAATCAAATGTTCTTAGGATCATGCTAATTCTGTGAAATGTTATTCGCCCCCATTATCTTCTCAAGTCTATGGAAAATTAATTATTCTGGCAGAATAACATTTCCCTCATTTCTTCTTATAAATCTGTGCCCCATATGCTTTATATGATGACCCCTTATTCTCACATACATATGTTTCTGTTATCTGGATGATGCATTATTTAAGGGGTGATTTCTCCTTTTTTTCCGGACTGATGAGAGGCATATGAGGGGTGACGTCTCTATGGAATTTCTGGATAACACAAAGATAGGAACAAAACTCATAGCCGGTTTTCTTATAATTGCTGCCCTCCTTGGGGTTGTGGCAGTCCTTGGCTATATGAATATGAAGAATATCAATGATGGGATGACTACCATGTATTTCGATCGGTTGCTTCCCATGGACCAGATTGGAAATTCTGAATCTGCTTTTTACCTTGTCCGGGGAGATATCTACAAATATGTAGCCATTCCAGAACAGCGGGACGCAATTCGGAAGAGTATTAACGAGGGCATTACGAAGATCGATGAAGAAATTGAAAAATATCGTGGAACCAACCTGTTGGATTCAGAGATAGAAGAATTAAAAGTTTTTGATAAAAACTGGGACAACTACAAGACCCTTGTTACTGAACATCTGGCAATGGCTGACCAGGGGAAGGAAAAAGAAGTAATCCAGTCCCTTGGGTCAGGAGCTATGACTGAGGCAAGAAAAGGAACCGGAGATGCTCTGGCGAATTTGATTAACCTTAATCGTGCTGAAGCTGAGAGAATAAATACTGAGGCTGATATTACCTTTACCGCGTCGGTTCTCCTGATAACGGTTGTTGGTATCATTGGTGTAGTAGCAGCAATAGCTCTTGGATTTATCATCAGCCGGAGTATTACCATACCTCTGAAAAAGGTTGGGGAGATTCTCTCAGAGATGAGCCTTGGACATCTTGGAAATCGGCTCGCCTTTACCCGGAAAGATGAAATAGGAATCATGTCCCAAAGCATGGATTCATTCTCTGATGATCTCCAAAATACAGTTATTGGCGGAATGAATATGATAGCAGCTGGCGATCTGACCCTGAATATTACCCCTAAAGATGATAGGGATGAGATTTCTCCGGCCCTGGCTAAAACAGTGACCACTCTGCAGGAACTTGTGAAAGAATCAGCCCACCTGTCTGGTGCCGCGATTTCAGGGGAACTAAAAACCCGTGGTGATCTCACCCGGTTCGAAGGAGGATATCGTCAGATATTGGAAGGTGTCAATAATACTCTTGATGCCATCATTGTTCCGGTAAATGAAGCTATGCGACTTTCCAGCTCGTATGCAAGCGGTGATTTTACTGACCGGGTTAATCAGAATCTAGAGATTAACGGGGACTTTATCGCATTCAGGGATGCTCTTAACCAGATTGGCATCCAGAGTTCTCAGGCTATCAGCGGGGTTAAGATAGAAGTTGAAAGCCTTACTGCCGGAATGGAAGAGACAAATGCCAGTACTGAAGAGGTTGCCAGTACCGCCAATACCCTTGCCCAGAGTTCAAGCTCGGTTAGTATGCTTGCTGAACGAAGCAGTAACGGAGTAAGTCAGACCCTGAGGGCGATGGACGATCTTTCAAATACAGTAGGTTCAGTTGCCTCAAAAGCAGAACAGGCATCTGCCATGGCTAAACAGACCGTTGATCTCTCAGAGAAAGGAGTAACCCTTGCAGGAAAAGCTGAAAAGGGGATGGAAGGGATCATGGAGTCTGTTGACCAGACCAGTGGTATTATTATTGATATTACCAGTCAGATGGAGGAGATTGGTAAGATTGTGGATGTAATTACCGGTATTGCGGAACAAACCGGACTTCTTGCACTTAATGCAGCCATTGAGGCAGCACGGGCCGGGGATGCTGGAATGGGCTTTGCGGTGGTTGCTGATGAAGTCAAATCTCTGGCCCTTGAATCCCAGAAATCAGCAGAGAATATTGCCGGTATTATTGGTAACCTGCAAAAGAAATCACAACTCGTGTCTGATTCCATGAAGGTTTCAGCGGCAGAGGTGAAAACAGGCAATGAAGCAGTTAGTGAAACCCTGCAGGTATTCAACCAGATAGTTGAGGCTATCAATGTTGTCCACAATAATATGACTGAGGTCGCCGGTGCAACAGAGGAGCAGGCTGCAGCGGTTGAAGAGATTACGGCAAGTGTGAATGAGGTTGGAACTCTTGTGCAACAGACCGCAAGAGAAGCTGTTGATTCAGCTGCAGCGACGCAGGAGGTCACCGCTTCAATAGATCAGATTACTCGTGCCATTTCAGAAGCAGCAGCATCAGTTCAGAATATCTCTCGTGAGATGGAAAAATTTACCGTAACATGAGGTGAGTGATGAGTGCAATTGTAGTTGAAACCAGGTCTGATCAGGAGGGAGATCTGGAACTTTCAGGGGGGGAGATTTCTGCTCACAACTCCCGTTCCCGGATAAAGGGAACAAAGCAGGTTGTGGAGTTTGTTATTGGTGATGAACTGTTTGCAGTAGATCTCTTTGACACAAGAGAGGTTATTACCACTCCTGAAGTTACTCCCATTCCAAATGCCCCTCCCTTTATTACCGGGATGATTGATCTTCGGGGTGTGATTACGATAATCGTTGATCTCCGGGTCATGATCCATATCACTCGCGAATCTACCGGAAAGAAAAGATCCCGGATCATTGTTTTGGATAAGACGGTCAGCGAAAAGATGGTTGGGATTTTAGTAGATGAGGTCTCCTCGGTGACTACCTATGCTAAATCGGATATTGACCAGACTGCTCATTCATCACATGAAAGTCATCGGGATATCCTTGGAGTGATACGGAAACATAAAAAAGATGCACAGGGAAAGGATAAGAGTTCTCTTGTCATCTGGCTTGATATCAGGAAGATGATAGGACGGGTTGAGATGGATCTATAATCTCTCTCATTTCTCTATCTTTTCATATATTTTTGTCGTAATCCATACCTTGGAACCTGTAGCAGAAGTACAAGGTTTGAAATGTGATGAGAATCTACATGCCGCATGAACGATTTGCGCATCTCTGATTGGTCATTGAGTTAATTTTTCAAATGCCGAATAGACTCGTCTGAATAAGTCTATTGATAAATTTCAAGTTCAAGAAGGATATATTTAAGCGTATTGCAGGGTAGGGCAAAGGGCTCATCTGGGAGTATCCGGAGGTAAAGATCCGGCAGGTTGTGATCTATTGTTTTGGGAATCAGGGGTTTTTGGTATTTGATGTGACCCGGTTTATTTGGATGAACTTTCGAATCACCTGAAATATGCTTATAATACCGATAGACCACTAAGATCCTGACAAGGTATTTGATTCATATCCTCTGCAGATCTATATATATAAATCCGGGTGAAATAGAGATGGAACGCCGTATTCCTTACGGGATAATGAACTATGCTGAGTTAGTAGAGAAGAACGGATACTTCGTTGATAAAACAAGGTTTATTAAAATCCTTGAGAATGTTCAAAACCCGATCTTTCTGCGTCCCCGCCGGTTTGGCAAATCTCTGCTCTGTTCAATGCTCCAGTATTACTATGACCTCCGTGAATCTGACCGGTTCGAAGAACTCTTCAGCAATACCTGGATCGGGAATAATCCTACCCATGCTCATAATCAGTATATTGTTTTTAAATTTGATTTTTCTGTAATCCCTGGATCTGATAATATCAAAGATATCGAGAGGAATTTTAATGTATATTGTAATGGGATGATTTCAGATCTCCGATTTGCGTATCCTGCTATCATGTCTGATATGCCGGAGATTCCCCTTTATGCTCCTGCTTCTCTCAATCTTGTGCGGATGCTAAATTATCTCAAACAAACTAATTCACCACACGTGTATATCATCATTGATGAATATGACAATTTTTCCAACCAGTATATAACCAGCCATCAGGATCACCTGTATCAGGAGATAACATCAGGAGATAGTTACCTTCGAACTTTTTTTAAGGTTCTCAAAGAGGGCAGGCAGACCGGAACCATTGCAAACATATTCATTACCGGGGTACTTCCCATAACTATTGATGATCTAACCTCAAGTTATAATATTGCTACTTTTCTCACCCTTGACTCCTCATTTGAAAACATGCTGGGATTTACCCAGAATGAAGTCAATTCTCTCCTTGATGTAATCTATCTGGATTATGACATTGATCCCAGCACCCGGACAGCGGTGGATGAAGTTATTAAAAGCCAGTATAATGGGTACCATTTTGTGGAACCAGAAGGTGAAGCGGTATACAATTCTACGATGCTCATGTTCTTCCTGGATCAGTTCTGCGTTCAAGGTTTTATCCCAAAATATCTGACCGATTTAAACTTACGGACAGATCTCTCCTGGGTGAAGCGAATAACAAGCACGCTGGAAAATACCGAAGAGATGGTGTCAGAACTCATATCGTCTAACCGTATTGCATATGATGATGATTATCTTGTCTCAAAATTTAATAAATCCCAATTTTTTGACAAAAAGTACTATCCTATATCATTGTTTTACCTTGGAATGCTGACAAAAAAAGATCAATTCCTTCTCAAGTTACCCAATCTGAATATGCAGAAGATATTTGCTGAATATTTCAATGAACTTCATTCCATTGATGTTTCTACCCGGTATGCTACAATGATGCAGGAATTTGTCACCCATCCGGATCTTTCCCGGCTCTTTGCTGATTACTGGCGACTGTATGTCAGTCAACTTCCTGAAGCGGTCTTTTCTCAGATGAATGAAAACTTCTACCGCACGACCTTCTACGAACTCTGCAGCCGGTATCTCTCTACCTGGTTTACCTGGAATATTGAACGATCATATCCAATGGGTCGAAGTGACCTTGAATTTGTCGGGAAGTACCATGAAAAGTTTGCAAATCTTCGATGGGTCATCGAGTTTAAATATTTTTCAAATACTGAATGGGCTCGTCTGAAAACGTCTATTGATGAATTTCAGGTTCAAGAAAAAGATATTAAGCAGATAGCAGGGTATGGAGAAGGGCTCATGCAGGAGTATCCGGAGGCGAATATCCGCCAGTTTGTGATCTATTGTATTGGGAATCAGGGGTTTTTGGTATTTGATGTGACCGGGATCTGCTCTGAGAAATTTCCGGTTCATACCGATTGAGGGCTCCCTCCCCTGTACATGATGGTTTTTTCATATGGTGGTCTATCCCTCTTTTCTGGCTCTTCTTAAGTTTCATATAGGTAAGTCAAGTAACCTGACCTTGTCGAAGGTAGATCATCGCCATGGCTCTGAAAAGGCGAATGATGAACCATCCATCGACTACTTCTACAAGGTTTTCTACATTCCATTCCTTATCATGTTCATTATGGAATGGGAATTTCCAATGGGGCTGGACACTATTGTCCATTGTTATTGGACGTTAGTATCCAATGGGGCTGGACACTATTGTCCATTGTTATTGGACATTAGTATCCAATGGCAATGGACAATTTAATAGAGATGAAGATACATCATATAGGATATGATCCTGAAAGATGAACTCATAAAAATTGTCAGGTCCCAGAGAGATAATCTGGGTATCCGGGATATGGGGACAATTCGACAGGACCTCATAAAAATTAACCCAATAAGAAACTTTGCCATCGTCATCTCCGGAATCAGAAGATGTGGAAAAAGCACCCTTCTCCTTCAGTCAATGAATAAGGAAGAGAACTTTCATTATCTGAATTTTGAAGACCCCCGTCTTACCGATTTTTCTGTAAAGGAGTTTGAAACACTTGAAGAAGTTTTTGTTCATGTCAATGGTATGAATGAACTGTATTACTTTGATGAAATTCAGAATCTGACCGGATGGGAAACATACGTCCGGTATCTCCTTGAGATAAATAAACGGGTAATTATTACCGGCTCAAATGCATCGCTTTTGAGCAAAGAACTGGGCACTAAACTTACCGGAAGAAACATACGATTGGAATTATTTCCTTTTTCCTATCCGGAATATTTGAAATACCGAGGCATGGATGATTCTGAAGAGTCATTTCGTGCATATCTTATAACCGGTGGCTTTCCTGAATATATCCGAACCGGTCTTGATGAGGTATTACAAAACCTCCTTGTGGATATTATTTCACGGGACATTGTTATTCGATATAATATTAAAAACCCGGGACTTATTACTGAAATTGCCGTCTATCTTCTGGGGAATATCTCTTGTGAATTTTCATATTCAAAATTGCAAAAAATTTTTCCTGCTATTGGATCAGTTACGACCATCGCTTCCTATGTGCATTATCTTGAAGATACATATCTCCTCTTTACTCTTCCCCGTTTCAATTATTCTCAAAAAAGCCGGCAAATAAATCCAAAAAAGATATATGGCATCGATAATGGTTTTATCAATGTAAATACAACCGGATTTTCTGATGATCATGGTCGCCGGCTCGAAAATTATGTTTTTCTTGAACTCCGTAAAAAATACCGGGAGATATTTTATTTCCGGGAAAGGAGAGAATGCGATTTTATCATTAAGGAAAAGACGAAGATAACCAAGGCAATTCAGGTATGTTTTGAAGTTAATAATCAAAATAAAGACCGGGAGATACACGGGCTGCTTGAGGCTATGAACATGTTTGACCTTGATGAAGGATATATTCTGACCGAAAGGCAGGAGGATACAATAACTGCAGAGGGAAAAAAGATTATGCTGATTCCCGCCAGGAAATTTAACTCATGAGATGAAGTGTTTGTCAGCTCGTACCGAGAGTTTTTATATCACCAGGGTTCCTGACAAAAGAAAAAAGACGAAACAAGAGTTGGGAAATGAGAACTGATCCTGATGGATCCAATTGTACAGACACTCTTACTACATTTTTTCTGAAGATATTGCCCGGTGAAACAACTATTGCGAATGTATATAAAAACCCCAATGGTGGCCCATTGGGGGCCCTAGGCGAGACAAAGAAAAAAAAAGTTTTTCAAACAAAAAAGAGTTATGCAGAACTCTCATTAAACTGGTTGAGAGAAGCAATATCAAACGATGCAGCATCCTTTGTTATATCCGTCTCAGTATGTTTCATTGATATTGAGGATAATTCACCGTTCTCATGCATGCTCTGAATAATCTCATTCAGTCTCTTTACAAATCCTTCCTTATCGGTGCTGGCATCTTTTTCAATAGCAAGCCCCCCGTATCCGGAAAAAGTATGCGGCATGAGTGGTTTTATTGGAGTTCCATTTTCTATTGCTTCATTTCCCTGCCCTTCAATAACAAGCATAGCATCAACTTTGCCGGCTACCAGATCATCAAATGCTAATAACTCGTCATCATACTGGATGAGTGTAGCATTTTTTACCTGATTCTCCTGCGTGTTTCCAATAAAACTCAGGTTATCATTCAGGTACCCGCTCAGGACCGAATAGGCATACGTAGTGGCAATTATCTTCCCACTCAGGTCTTCATGACTGGTGATATTCTCATTATCGGAGCTGATAAAATATACATAGGGTGCTGACATGACAGGATGTGTAAAATAATACGTGTCAAGCCGTTCACTGGTTATAAAATAGTTCGGGTAATAATCCCACTTCTCACCCCACTTTTCAGATTCTAACTCTTCTCTGTCAGGAATGACAAAACAGGAATCCACGCCGAGTTCTCTGGCAATCCCATTAGTCAGGTCCACATTAAAACCAGATACCTCCCCCTCAGTGTATTGAAGGTCAGTGCATTTTGTATCAGGTTTGCGTACAGATGAAGTGTTATTCAGGTCTAATGGTTCATCATCCGGATTGAGAGCAACAACTAAGGTGCCTCGCGATAAAATTTTTTCAAGCGCATCAGGCACAGAAATATCTGCACTCTGGTTTTCAGCTGGCTGATACGCGGCAACCATCGAGGCACAGGATACCAGCAGGACCACAATTATCCACCCGTTTACTAGTTTTTTCATCATGTAATGATACACTCTGATACCAGATAGGGTCTGCTATTATAAGGGCTTATTTGTGAATTTTTTTCACATCCTCTGTCCGGAAATGCCCTTATTGAGCATCCTCGCTCTCCTCCCGTATCCCCCCAAACCGGGAAAACACAATAAATATCAGGTTAAGTCCGATCCCAACCACCGTAGCAAGGGACATGCCTTTGAGATCTGCCGGCCCAAGATCAATCATAGCTCCTGAGGAGCCGATAATCAGAATTACTGATACAAGGATGAGATTTTTTGACTGTGAAAGATCTATCTTCGATTCAATGAGCATCCTCACTCCTGAAGCAGCGATAACCCCAAAGAGCAGAAGAGATATCCCGCCGATGACGGGTTCCGGGATACATCGGATTGCAGCGGTGAATTTCCCGCAAAATGAGATAAGGATAGCGATCACCGCTGCACCACCAAATACTGCAGTGCTGTATACCCGGGTAATCGCAAGCACCCCGATATTTTCTGAATACGTTGTATTCGGAGTTGATCCAAAGATCCCTGAAAGAACACAGGATATACCTTTTCCAATAAGCATCCGGCCCATTCCCGGGTCTTTAAATAGGTCTTTGTGAATGATATTTCCCGTTACCTGAAGATGACCGATGAGTTCAACCAGGGTGACAACCGATGCAGGGATAATAATAATTATTGCATGAAGTGACCAGACCGGTGCATACAAGGTAGGGACTGCCAGCCAGGGAGCCTGCATAATAAGATTCGAAGAAAAGTGTCCAAGAGCAGCAGCCATGATACATCCGCTGAATATCCCAATGAGAATAGGAATTACTCTGAATATTCCCCGAAAGATTGTCATGGAAAGGATAGTGACAAATAGAGTGAAGAGAGCGATACCGGCCACATGGATATCCGGATTATCCACCGAGAGGCCTGAAAGTCTGGCTGCAGTTGGGGCAAGATCCAGCCCGATTACCGCTACAATGGAGCCCATAACTGCATCAGGTAGGATAACACGGACCCATCCGGTTCCAAACCTGAAGATTATCAGGGCTGCGAGGAGAAAGAAGATCCCTGATGCAATGTATCCTGACAGGGCTGCACCATATCCATACGCTCCGATTATCATCAGCGAGGGAGAGAGATAGGCAAAACTTGAACCAAGATATGCAGGAACTTTCCACTGGCAGAGGGTGAGAAATATCAGGGTCCCAATACCATTAAACAGCAGAACGGTAGCAGGATCGATACCAAGCAGAACGGGAACCAGGATGGTTGCACCAAACATGGCAAAGAGATGCTGCAGACTCAGGGGGAGTAAAAGAGAGAGAGGAGGAACGGTGTCCACCGGTATTGTATTGGGTTTCATGAAAACCCCAATGGTTGCTCATTGGGGGCCCCAAGCAAGATAAGTAAGATAGATTTTTTCATACAAAGAATTATTTAATCTCTTTCTAATATCTTTGTATGTCATCTGATGTCCTAATACCCATAGACGCGAATATTCAGGGGAGGCTTGATATCGTAAAAGGACCTCAGGAAAACTATAATGAGGTTCTCATACGCCTCCTTACATCATATGAACTAAATACACTTTCAGTGGAATGTAAACACGATATCGAACAATTCATTCGGGAAATCCGTGAAGGGAAGTGTTGTACCATCAAAGACCTGATGAAAGAAGAAGGACTTCGCTGATATCATGCCATACGAGATTATAATTCCTGAGTATATTCAAAAATATATCCAAAATCTTGAGTTTATATTTTTATAGTGAATGTTGGTGACCGAAGCACTGTCTATTCCAAATCCTCCGGGTAATCAAATTTTCATTGTGCTCAATTTCAGTTACAAGCCTTACATACAATTAATTTTCGCCTAACCTTCGCTTTACCTCATCAAGGGAGGACACAATACTCTTTAATGGGGCTATAAAAAATTAACATGACCATTTAAGGGGTTTGAGGCTCTATCGAATAGTTCCATTCACCATGAAAAGAATCACATATGATATTGAGACTATTCATCTCTTCATCAGATATTGTAATACCTTTTGAGTAAACAGTTTCATCTAAAATTGCATCAATGTGTAGGTCCGTTTTTGCTTTTGCTGAATTTATCAAGGTAATCGTTACCTGATAACTGATCAATGGCCGCCCTCTCCATGCAATCGAAATAAATGAGAACAATCGGTGTTCGATTTTATTCCATTTGCTAGTTCCAGACGGAAAATGAGATACAAATATTGCTAAATTCTCTTCATTTGAAAATTTTTGTAATTCTCTTTTCCACAAACGGATCCTGTATCCATTACTGCCGCCATAATCAGATGTAATTAGAATTTTTTTGGCGTTCGGATATAACTCCTTACCCATAAGTTTCCACCATCTTCGGATACTGTCTACAGAAAATTCAGCAGTATCATGATTTATTCCAACATTAACCCAACTATTATTATTTGTTAAATCATAAACTCCATAAGGAATTACTTTTTCGCCCATTGAAATTGAATCGTTCACATTCAGATTAATGGGATCATCTTTCAATCTCAAATATTTGCCAATATTCTTTTGATTTCCAATTAATTCTTTCTTTTTAGTATCTACTGATATTACAGGCTGTTTTTCCTGGAAAAATTCATTACACCGATTATATATATAAAGAAATTGCTGATCCCGGTCTATGTTTGATTTCCCTTCATCGGTTTTTTTGTTGGCTTTAAGGCTAAAATCAAGAGAGTTTAAAATCGTACCCACAGTTCGATAACTAATATCATGACCCTTATTCTGTAATTCCTCTGCAATATCCCTCAAACTCTTTGTTGTCCACAATAATGAAGATTCAAAATCGCCTCGAACAAATGGTTCAATTGATTGATATAAGTCACTTAACAGAGTCTTGTCAATTTGTACAAGATTTTTTCTTCCTCCTCCTTTATGACGGATCCGATTTTTTTCTTCTGTAATAACTTGTTGAGGCGGCCTTTGAATTTCTTCAATTCCTTTTTTGATAGTGTTTCTTGAAACTTTTGTTTCTTTAGCGACATAACTGATCCCTCCACGACCAATTGCTAAAGCTTCATTCCCAAGCCAAATTCTCCGTGCTCTCTCATCAAGGTGGGAACAAATTTTTTCATAACGATTTTTCAAGGTAAGATCTGGTTCCATATTTTCATGTTATTAGACTTTAATAATAAATCAAGTTATTGTTTCACAGTCTCTAAATAGCCCCCGAAAGATTGTCATGGAAAGGATAGTGACAAATAGAGTGAAAAGAGCGATAGCGGTCATACGGATATCCGGATTATCCACCGGGAGGCCTGAAAGCCTGGCTGCAGTCGGAGCAAGATCCAGCCCGATTACCACTATAAAGGAATCCATATCTGCATCAGGAAGGATAAATTGAGCCCTGATATGCAGGGTCCCTTTGTTTTCATCCTTGCGTCTGGTAGGAAAGCGGACTTTTATTCACAATACTAATCCTCCCTTCGTTTATAAGCTGAATTGGAGAAGGCAGACTTGTGAGATATGCAATAAAAATATCAACATCATATAATCCATAGGCAATGATATCACCATCCTCCATGATCGAATACCCATCCCCTCCGAATGCAAGAAAATCTGTCGTCGCAACGGTGTACAGGTTATTCATGTCTATCTCACTGCCATTCTGCATGATTGATAAAACCCGGTCAGTCGGATTTTGGGAAGCATCATAGGTGTATGAAAATCCTGATATCTGAAGAAGATGATCCGGCCTTATCGTTCTATCCCATTGCTGGTTCAACAGGTCTTTGATCTGTGCACCGGTGAGTTGAACGGTGAGTATCTGATCATGGAATGGCATTACCGTATAGGCTGCCCCGGTAGTTATCTCTCCGGCATCGATATCATCACGCAGAGCCCCTTCATTGATGATTGCCATGTCAGTATCCATATACCATCGCATTGAATCAGTTGCGAGATCATACAGGTTTGATTCTCCGTTTTCTGAAGGGGTTCGGGTTAGAGGTACATCGGTAGTTGCGATAATTTTACTTATCTCGGACATTACAGAGGTATTGACTGCATCAAGAAGTTCTTGTGAGTTCTGATCCTGGTGTAACCCCGGACCACGGTCTGCATAGGCAGGAACAATAGTGGCTGATTTTTCAACGATATCCTGAAAAGCCGGGTCAATTGTGAGATTAATATCTGCATATGCTTTGCTATATGAATATGCCTGGGTCACAAGCGTTGGTTTGCCCCCTGCATTTGGCAGGTACTGGTTTGTAAACTCATGAGTATGTCCGGATAACACAACATCTACATCTTCATCAAGCCGCATTGTAATTGAGGCGACTCTCCCGGAAAGATCACCGGTCTCTAAAGTAGGGCCGTCATAGGGTGTCTGTGTTCCTCCTTCATGAAGAAGGACAATGAAGGAATGAATGCCCTGGTTCTGAAGGGTGCGAACCTGGGCGTTGATTGCATCTGCTTCATCAGTGAATGAAATCGATTTAACATTCATCGGTTGAGAAATCTCCTGAGTCTGAATGGTTATTGCACCAATAAAGGCTACGGGAACTTTATCAATCATCTGAATTGAATAGGGCTTGAGGATGAGGGTATCTGTGCCATTTTCAAATACATTCGCAGCAATAACCGGCCACAGTGCTCCCGGATAGGGATCTACCACGTGACTGATTGTTGTATTACCATTACCTCCAAAGAGCAGCCGGTTCAATTCTGTGCTATTTCTATCAAATTCATGGTTCCCAAGAGTTCCAACCACTTTTATCCCTGATTCATTCTTTGCCTCATAACTTTTCCAGTCTCCATTGACAAGACCGTTAAAGAAGAGGATGGCTGGTTCATCCAGTAATAGGTTGGACTCTGCAGGCGATGCACCGGTAATATCCCCGGGAAGGGCGATGATAGTCCGTTCTGCTCCATATCGCGAGATAGCGTCACGAAGGTATGCTCCAAGTACCGGTATGCTCCCAACCGGTGAGCCATTCATCGTCTGTCCGTGAAAATCATTCACGGCAAGAATATGGAGCGGAATAGTATTATTTGTCGTGGCCCCTGACCCGGTATGGACAATAATAAGCGTTATAAGTAGGAGAAATGCGATATGGCTAAAATTTATTACCTTTTTTTGTGTGAAGTACAATGCTGTAGATTTCGTTGCATGTGATATCCTGTACTGGACAGTATATGAACTTTTATATTTGATGGTTGAATGGGGGGTACTAAGTCTTTGAAATGATATGATTTCTGAAAAATTGACGCATAACTGGTAAATGTCAGGAATGATGGAATAGAGCAAAATCCAACATCACTCTAATTATCTCATTCCACTTATATTAGCCCATTTATCCTAATAACATCTGCAGGACGAAGACGCCCTTTCACTGTTGAATCAAAATCTGAATCAAAACTCACAATCTGGAGATCATACTCTTGTGCCAGGGTGTACTGATATGCATCATCAAAATCAAGGTTGAATTCATCCATGTTCTGAATTACTGAATAAATATTTTCATATCTGATATGAAGGATGTGTACCCTACATTTGACAATAATATCTTCTACAAATAACCGGAATAGATTTTTTCGTCCTTTTCTTGTCAGAATCACCCCAATTGAATGGAGGGCGAAATCACTAATAACAAAATCGGTTAATTGAACTTCTTTTAAAAAACTTTGGGCCTCCGATGTTGTATCCTGATCAAGAAGAATCAGAAGAGGAACATTGGTATCAATCAGATATTTCATCTGTGTCACGCCAGAGCAGGGCTTTTTTTTGGAGCGTAAAAACATCTTCCTGAACGTCAGAAAGGCCCCCAGCCCACGTGAGAGAGGGTTTTACGTCGATGTTAGTCTTTACATCTATCATGAGGGAATCGATATAATCCAATACTTTCTGCTGATATTCAGCAGGAAGCTCTCGGCCCGTTGCTCAATCGCATCACTCTCTGTCATAATTATGAATCTGCTCCAATACTTAAGTACACTCTGTATCTGAAAAGGGTATAGCATTGATTTGTCTTATCACATGTGGGTGTTCATTGAAGTTTTAAATTTATATGTAAATCTCATAAATTAGCCAATAGGGAGTATATATCCCTTTGAATTTCTTTTCTGAACAACTTCAAAATGAACCAGGGGTTTGGATAACCTTTATCTATAATGAATTGTGCAGTCACTGTCTCCACTATTCAAACCCTCTGAATTATTGGACGGTTAACAATTTCGAGATATTTTCACCAATCTGCTCCACAAGCACCCATGCCTCAGCATTCAACCGCTCCAGTTCTTTATTCAGTTCCAAAAGCCCCTCGAAGAATATCCTCTCATCCTCTTTCCTCTCGACAGCCCCCACATACCGTCCCGGATTCAGACTCCATCCCTGCGCTTCTATCCCCTCAAGCGTGGCAGATTTGCACAATCCTGGAATATATGTCTGATGGTGTGTGTTACATTACCTAAATTAGTCAGATCTGCACTATTTTTTATAGTAGTCGATAAACTGGTTCAGAAATAGTACCTCGGGTCTATTGAAAAAACTTGATATCATTGAGTGCTTTTTCAGCCTGATAGAACCCTTCGGATTGGTGAGATGCTTAATGAACAGAAACGATTGTATCATAAGCAGGGGGGAAGTCGCCGAGCTCGGTATGAATCGGCGGGAATCTTGGTTACGAAATAGTCTATTACCTCCTGAATATGCCAAATCCGTTATTTTATTGATAATTTTCATCTGAATACAAACGGTTTTTTACTGACTTCACCGATTAATTATTATATGACGGGTGAAGGAATTACCCATACACCCCAGGATCAATCAGCCCCTGCCTCATATCCAATACCTCATAGTTCCTCCCTTACAAACCGTATCTATGGAATATTTCAGATTCAGGATGTTGCTGTAATAGAAGAGATTGCTGAAAGTGACTTCCTTGAATAACATAAGGGTATCTCTTCAGGGACCAGGAAAATCGTTTACACGAACATTTTGTATACTTAACCGGTCCTCATCCGAAATTTGGGCAAGTATGCAGAGACCTTGTCTATCGTATTGAATCAGGAGATATTCGAGGTTGTATTCCACATCTGGTACTCTATGTCTCCACCGTTTAATGATAGAAGAAGTCATTAGCTCAGGATATGCACCTGAAGGCATCTCTGCAGTCAGGTTTCTGAAAAATAATCCGGAAATGATAAAAAATATGACGCTCGCATGGGATATTTTCTCGATTCTCCGGAGTATTGGAAATAAACTGATATCTGGTAGTCCAACAACACCGAATCGGACTTTTCATATCTCACAAACCTGCCAGGTCCTTTTAAAAGATTCTGCCATTGCCACTATTGCTCAGGAGGCAGGAATTACTCAATTTGGGTGGTCCAGGGTATCATGATACATCAGGACCTTTCGTCACATGTATCGCAATATTCCTTATTCCCTCAATGAAAAAGGGGGAGATTCCATTACTCTCTGTTTACGCTGATTATGTAGGTAACGGTGTACTTTGCATCTCCCACGATACCACTATCGCGAGAGAATACATGTGTCTGGGGTATATCAAGGATATCCAGGGCCTGGGTAATATTAAATTCATATATGTCGAATTCATGCGTCCCTATATGGTCAGAACTGGAGGTATCCCTCTCCCAGACCTCCATTTTTACATGACGTGGAACCGTGATATATTGTGGAGATGGATATTTGGTCTCCCCTGACTTGAGATCATGTTCTTCCCAGACATTTTCATCATTTATCTTGATAAAAATCTCGTCCTTACTCTCCTGGGCATCATTGCATTTAACAGATTGGATGGTAAGATAAAAGGTAAATGGTAAAGCACCATAGTCAAAGTTGCCTGTATCTCCTCCAACTTCGTATGAAATCAGGTAATGGGTTGTGTGTGGTGAGGATAGTTTATCCGGAAGGTCCCTCGTGAAAACTCCAACCTCTGGAAGTATAGAGAATGAGTCAATAAGATCATCAAGTAAAGAATTCGTTGACGTTTGAGAGGGTGAATCATCT